>ENA-OSET01000106-OSET01000106.1-sediment-metagenome-genome-assembly--contig:-NODE-106-length-93709-cov-4.669579_pt1 | contig 93709 bp, 80 predicted proteins | sample MGYA00237882_ERZ534229 | MGnify/ENA primary metagenome ERZ534229 (study PRJEB26408, sample SAMN06266212) | sediment metagenome | isolation source: Hudson Canyon methane seep mesocosm | place: USA:Hudson... | reverse complement strand
AATAAATTAATTGCTTTCAAGAGTCAATGTGCTAAAATTATCTAGCAATTAAAAAAAGTAGGTCCAGCTCTTACTTCTGGGACTTTATATGAAGTTCTATCCTTAGTAAAAGGATTGTTTTTATTAGCTTCAAAGGCTATTTTGTAATCTAATTCAGCCTTTTTAAGTTCTCCGTTTTTTACAAATACGATATTTTGATTTGTTGTAAATCGATCAGAAGTGTATTTTATTTCAAATACGTATTTATCGTTTAAATCAGAAATGTCAACATCGTCTGTTAATTCATAAATATCGATACTGTAATTAGGATTAGGTAGATTGTTATCCTTGTTTTCTGAATTCTGATTCAGTGCCAAAGTATTGTCTTTTGCTAAAACATCTTTTATGTTATTAATAGCAACAGCACTGAAATAAGAAATTTTAAGTGTACCGTCTTTTGTTTCTTTTATTATGATGTTTGAAACACCAGCACTTATCAATTTTTCTTTTACATCATTAATGGTTTTTGTAACCTCATTTTGATCAATTGTACCATCTACAAACTCTAAAATTATTTGTTGATTTGGTGTAGCAACTTCCTCTTGGAAAGCACCAAAGCAAATAAATAAGATTAATAATAATGTACTAAAGTACCATTTTGAGTTCATGCGCCAAATATATAAAAAAAGATTGCTTTTTACAGTTGTAAAAAGCAATCTAATTAAAAATTTGTTTTTGATTAAAGTTCTAACAGTCCGTTAGTTTTAGAAACTCCGGTTGCCGATTCTTGCATATGTGCTTTTTCTGCATCAGATAAATTGATTTCTACAATACTTTCTATTCCGTTTTTACCTAAAACAACTGGAACGCCAATGCATAAATCATTTAAACCATATTCACCTTCTAATAAAGAAGAACAAGGGAATATTTTTTTAGTATCGCAAGCAATCGCTTGTACCATTCCGCTTACGGCTGCTCCAGGAGCATACCAAGCAGAAGTGCCTAATAAACCAGTTAGAGTTGCACCACCAACCTTTGTGTCTTGCATTACTTGATCTAATCTTTCTTCTGAAATAAATTCAGAAACAGGAACAGAATTACGAGTTGCTAATCTAGTTAAAGGAACCATTCCTTTATCAGAATGTCCACCAATAACCATTCCATCAACATCAGATATAGGAGCGCCTAAGGCTTCTGCTAATCTGTATTTGAAACGCGCAGAATCTAAAGCTCCGCCCATTCCAATAATTCTATTTTTAGGTAAGTCAGTAGTTTTATGAACTAAATACGTCATAGTATCCATAGGGTTAGATACTACAATAATAATTGTATTTGGAGATTGCTCAATTAAACTAGAAGAAACAGTTTTTACAATTCCCGCATTTATACCAATCAATTGCTCACGAGTCATTCCTGGTTTACGAGGAATTCCTGAAGTAATTACACAAACATCAGATCCCGCTGTTTTTGAATAATCATTTGTACTTCCTGTAATTTTTGTATCAAAACCATTTAAAGAAGCAGTTTGCATTAAATCCATTGCTTTGCCTTCTGCATAACCTTCTTTAATGTCTAATAAAACAACTTCAGAAGCAAAGTCTTTTATTGCAATATATTCTGCACAACTAGCACCAACTGCACCAGCACCAACTACTGTAACTTTCATATTTTTTATTTTAAATTTTATTATATAAGATGTACAAAAGTAAATTAAAATATTGATTATTAAAACAAAAAAAAAGTCCCTGTAAAAGAGACCTTTTTAATATTGTATTGTTTGTTTATCTAAAACTAAAAGCAATACCAGCATTTAAAGTATTAAATTTTTGTAAAGTATAGCTACCAAATATCTTAAAGAATCCTAAGCTTAATCTTGCCCCAACAGTAGTTGAAACTCCACTTGCACTGAAATCTACATCTGGTGTGCTTAAATTTAATGTTTCTGTATATTGTGTTCCATTTATGTTGTAATTAAAATTACCTTGGTATGTACCTGACATGTTTAAATTAGCGTTACCATTGCTATACCCAAATCCTCCATAAATATTAATTATTGGAAAATTTAAAGATGCAATAGCTTGCACCGTGAATGAACTTAAATCGAAAGAGGCTAATCCATCTTGAACAATTATTTCACCCGTATTTTCATCTCCTATGGCATAAGAAACATCCATTGCAGTGTAAGCTGCAAGTAAAGATACGTGAAGAGGCGTTTTATCCATAGGTCCAAACCAACTTGTGATCTCTTTTTTAAGTCCAATACCAAAAAGGTTAAGTTCACCTCCGTCATCACCAAAACTTGTTTTAGGTACAAACCTTACGATAGCCTCTGTTTTGAATGGGAGGCCAACAGCGACTTGCACAGCAGGAGCGGGTACTGCTCCTAAAGGTAAATCATCTTTTTTACCTCCAGGCAAAGTTAATGGTGCTGATACAGTTTCTTGCTGGCCAAAAGCTGGTGAACTTTGGTCTGATATGCTAACTGTTCTTGTAACGGTTAAGCTAGTTTCAGTTCCATCTCCAGTAAAAGTAGGTGCTGAAGTTGCACCAGAAACAGAATTTAGACCTGCTAAACTAAAAACTTCTCTCTCTGAAGGAACCCAGGAACCACTAAAGCCAATCGTAATATCGAATCCTAATTTTTTATGAACTTTTGCTGTATGATACCATCCACTGTTGATGCCATGAATGAAGCCTTCCATAGCAGGGCTGAAGTATCCCTCCATAAGTTTATTCATATCTGCTTGATCTGCTAAAAGAATGTTTTCAAAACCTTCTTGAGCTTTAAGTTGAGATGTAAATGAAAACATTATGCACGAAATAAAAAGAATTTTTTTCATAGTAATGTGATTTAATTTACTTTAAATATATAAAAAAAATCACACTTTGTAATTAAAGTGTTATTTTTAGATTTAGTAATAAAAAATCTATACATCGATATTTGCATATTTTGCATTTCTTTCTATAAAGTCTCTACGAGGTGGAACTTCGTCTCCCATCAACATAGAAAATACTCTATCTGCTTCTGTTGGGCTATCAATAACCACTTTACGTAAAGTTCTAAAATCAGGATTCATTGTAGTGTCCCAAAGTTGCTCTGCATTCATTTCACCAAGACCTTTATATCTTTGGATGTTTACACTTCCACCCATTTTTTGTGCAATTAAATCTCGTTGATTATCATCCCAAGCATATTCTCTTTTTTGACCTTTTTTAACCAAGTATAATGGAGGTGTAGCAATATAAATATATCCTTGTTCTACCATTTCTCTCATATATCTAAAGAAGAATGTTAAAATTAAGGTAGCAATATGAGAACCATCAACATCGGCATCACACATAATAACAACTTTGTGGTATCTTACTTTTGATAAGTTTAATGCTCTTGGGTCTTCTTCAGTACCTATAGAAACACCTAAAGCTGTAAACATATTTTTTATTTCTTCGTTTTCAAAAACTTTATGTTGCATCGCTTTTTCAACATTTAAAATTTTTCCACGGAGTGGAAGAATAGCTTGAAAGTTACGATCACGACCTTGTTTTGCTGTTCCGCCTGCAGAATCTCCCTCAACTAAGAAAATTTCACATTGTGCAGGATCTGTTTCAGAACAGTCGGATAATTTACCAGGTAAACCACCAATAGACATTACGGTTTTACGCTGTACCATTTCTCTGGCTTTACGCGCTGCATGTCTGGCAGTTGCTGCTAAGATAACTTTCTGAACAATGGTTTTTGCATCGTTAGGGTTTTCTTCTAAATAATCAGTTAACATTTCTGAAACTGCCTGAGAAACTGCAGATGAAACCTCTCTGTTTCCTAATTTAGTTTTTGTTTGTCCTTCAAATTGTGGTTCTGCAACTTTTACAGAAACAATAGCGGTTAATCCTTCACGGAAATCATCACCAGCAATTTCAAATTTTACATTCTTTAATAAACCAGATTCATCTGCATACTTTTTTAAAGTATGTGTTAAACCACGTCTAAATCCAGATAAATGTGTTCCTCCTTCATGCGTATTAATATTGTTTACATAAGAATGTAAGTTCTCTGAGTATGATGTATTATAAACCATAGCAACTTCAACTGGAATTCCATTTTTCTCGCCTTCCATTGAAATTACTGTGGCTGTTAACTGCTCTCGAGTTGAATCTAAATATTTTATAAATTCTGGCAAACCTTCATCAGAATGAAAAGTTTCAGAAATAAAGTTTCCTTCATCATCTTTATTTCTTTTGTCTGTTAAAGTAATGGTAATTCCTTTATTCAAAAAAGATAATTCACGCATACGAGTTGCCAACGTTTCGTAATTATACTCTGTAGATTGTTGAAATATTGATGTGTCTGGTAAAAAAGTAACAATGGTTCCTGTAAAATCAGTTTCACCAATTGTTTTTACGGGATATAATGTTTTTCCCTTAGAATATTCTTGTTGCCAAACTTTACCTTCTTTATGAACTGTTGCTGTTAAATGTTCTGATAATGCATTTACACAACTTACACCAACACCGTGTAATCCTCCAGAAACTTTATAAGAATCTTTATCAAATTTACCACCAGCACCAATTTTTGTCATTACAACCTGTAATGCAGAAACCCCTTCTTTTTTGTGAATTCCAACAGGGATTCCACGTCCATTATCTTTGGTTGTAATTGAGTTATCTTCGTTAATTGTTACATCAATTGTATCGCAATAACCGCCCATTGCTTCATCAATAGAGTTATCTACAACTTCGTAAACTAAATGATGTAAACCACGCACACCAACATCTCCAATATACATTGAAGGACGCATTCTTACATGCTCCATACCTTCTAATGCTTGAATACTGGAAGCATCATAATTGTTTTTTTTGTCTTCGCTCATTTTATATGGTTAAATTGAAATTTTGGTTGAAAATTGAATAAAATATAACTTATCAAATATAAGAAAATACATCACTTTTTTTTCTTTTATGTTGATAAAGATGAAAAATGTTAATAACTCTAAAAATGGCTTAAATCCTTTAAAAAGTGTCTTAAAGTGGATTTGAGAGGTTTTTAGTTTTCTTATCTCAGATGATTTTTACAGATTGCTTTAGCGGGTCTATTTTAAGATTTCATTTTAACCAAACTACATCAATTTAGAACTATTTAAGTCTAAAAAATGATCTATTGAAACAGCTGTATTTATTTTAAATAAGTATTTACTAAGATAAATATTTAGAAGAAATAACTGAATTATTTCATAATTTTTACATTCATTTCTTCTACTTTTTTATCCGATAAAATTGAAGGAGCATTAAAAAGTAAGTCTTCTGAAGTTCCTGTTTTAGGAAATGCCATTACCTCTCTAATGGATGCTTTCTTTTCTAAAATCATCATTAGTCTATCAACTCCCCAAGCAATTCCTCCATGAGGAGGTGCTCCATATTGAAAAGCCTTGTACATAGTTCCAACACTTTTTATCATTTCTTCCTTATCATATCCCATATTTTTATAAGTTGCCTCTAAGATTTCAGATTTGTGAGCTCGAACAGAGCCTCCGCCAATTTCGTAACCATTTAATATCAGATCGTATTGTTGGGCTATAATTGTTCCAATTTCATCATTCTTTCCAGTGATGTGTTTTTCTAAATCATATATCGCTGGCATTGAAAATGGGTTGTGGGTAAATGTCCATCTGCCTTCATCTGTTTTTTCAAACATCGGAAAATCAACTACCCAAGCTGGTCTTAATTCTTTTGGGTTAATTAATCGTAAAATTCTACCCATTTCTTGTCTAACAGCATCTAAGGCTTTGTTTGCTGTTGCATAATCAGCTGCCGAGAAAAATACAATATCTCCAATTTGAGCATCAGTTGCTTTAATAATTTTAGCGGCAATTTCCTCACCTAAAAATTTAATTATTGGTGATTGTAAATCGTTTTTGTTTACAATTATATACGCTAAACCGCCTAAACCATTTTGCTGTGCGATTGCAGTTAAGTTTTCAATCTGACCTTTAGACATTCTTTTGTTTCCTTGTTCTGCGGCAGAAACTTTTATACATTTTACAATTCCACCTTCATCAATAGGTTTGCTAAAAACTTGGAAAGATGTTTCTTTTACAATATCTGTAATGTCTTGCATTTCTAATCCAAAACGTAAATCTGGTCTGTCACAGCCATATTTATCCATTGCTTCTTTGTAAGTTATTACTCGAAAAGGGTGTAAAACCCATTTTTTACCATAGATTTTTTTCACAACTTGATTAAACATTTTTGTGTTTAAATCAATAATCTGTTGCATACTTGCGTAAGACATTTCTAAATCTAATTGTGTAAATTCAGGTTGACGATCTCCTCTAGAATCTTCGTCTCTAAAGCAACGTGCAATTTGGAAATATTTCTCAAAACCACCAACCATTAGCATTTGCTTGAATTGTTGAGGTGCTTGCGGCAGTGTGTAAAAAGAGCCTGCTTGTTTTCTTGTTGGTACAATAAATTCTCTAGCGCCTTCATCTGTACCAGCAGTTAAAATAGGTGTTTCAATTTCTAAAAACTCTTCTTCATCTAAAATGTCGCGAAGTAATTTTATAACTTTATGACGATTAATAATTGCTCTGCGAACATCATTATTTCTGTGGTCTAAAAACTTGTATTGAAAACGAACATTTTCGTTTGATTTTACTGCCCTTTTTATTTCAAAAGGAAGTGTTTTTGAAAGGTTTAATACTTCCAATTCAGTAGTTTCTAATTCAATTTTGCCAGTTCTTAAGCCGGAATTATAATCGTCTTCTTTTCTTTGCAAAACTATTCCTTTCGCAGAAATTACCGTTTCTGGTTTCAGTTTCACCAATTCATCTAAATTAGGAAAAGATGCCCTAGTTAGCCTTACTTGAAAAACTTCATTATTTGATCCTCTTAAATCAATAAACATTAATTCACCGTGATCTCTAACACTAGCAACCCAACCTGCCAAAGTAACTTCTTCAAGAATTGATTTTTCTGAAATTTGAGAAATTTTGTGTGTTCTGTATGTGTCTTTTATAATTATTGGAATTTCAGGTAGTTCTTCTTCATTATTTTTATTAGATGATTTTTCATTCTGAATTAAAGCACTCTGAACTTCATTATTTGATTTATCAACTTTTAATGCACTACCTTGAATTTGTTCAAGAATTTCTTTTCGTATTAACTTTCCGGAAGCACCTTTGCCAATAATTTTAATTGTTTTTCCAACTAAAATTCCTGCTTTACCTTGATTTCCATTTTTAATATCATTTGCAATTGCTGTATTTTTTGAAATTACAGTTCGGATTGCTTCTTTGATTTGATTTTCTGAAATGGTGTTTTCATCAAAATATTTTCTAAAGTTAAAAGTTCTGTCTTTTAAGTATCTAGTAATACCATTTTGGACTAAAACCGATGTGATTTTTTCTTCTTGGAATAGTTTAAAAATCTCAACTAAGTGATCAATACTGTGAATATTTGCATATTCATCTGCAGCAATATTATTTACCAAAGTTTTTGCAACAAAAGAAGGGTCTTGTATTTTATTATTAATGGCAACAAAAGTATCAGAGCGTAGAGAATCTGCCGTAAAAAATTTGGCATCTTGAGGCAAAACACCTCCTTTTATCAAAATAGATTCTACTGCAAAAGGTAATGCACTAATATCAACTTGAATATTTTCTACTTCATTTTTAATGTTTACAAAAGGTAAATCTGGCTCAGAAATAAATCTGTAATCAGCCTCAAATTCCTTTTTACGCATTGTTTTGGTTTGCTTTAAATCAGCGTCAAATAAAACTGTAGTTTGGTCTGGTCTAAAATCTTTATGCTCTATAAAGTAGTTGAGTTGTTTTTCTACTTCTTCCTTTAAAGCCTCAATCATAAACTTAAATGAGTTCAAGTTTTTGATTTCTGTACGTGGATTTAAATTATAGCTATGTTTCTTTCTTAGAGACACTGAAACATCACTTTTAAATTCTCCTTTCTCAAGATTTGCTTCAGAAATTTTTAAATTCTGAACAATTCTCTGAATATATTGGGCGTAAGTAGATGCATCTTCAATATTTCTGATACAAGGCTCTGTTACAATCTCTATTAATGGAACTCCGGCTTTATTAAAATCTACTAAAGATATTTTCTTTTCGTGGATCAATTTAGCAGCGTCTTCCTCTATATGAACCTGGGTTAAATTTACTGTAAATTGAGAGCCGTCATTTCTGTAACAAGAAACTTGTCCGTCAGGAATTATAGGATTATGAAATTGTGTAATCTGAATATTTTTAGGATTATCAGGATATTCATAATGTTTTCTATCCCAAGAAATGACTTCATTTTTAAAAGAAGACTTGACGGCTTTTCCGAATAGGATTGCTTTGTTAATTGCCTCTTTATTTATGGATGGCAAAACCCCCATTTGCCCCGTACAAACGGAACAAATATTAGTGTTTGGTTGTTCTGTTTCTTGATTAGCACAAGAGCAAAATAATTTAGACTTTGTATTTAAACGAACGTGTGTTTCTAAACCGATAATTAACTCCAACTCGTGCTTTTTTAAAAGCTCATTTAATTGTTGTAACTCCATTATAATATATCGTTTAAAAAGTTTGCGAATTGTAGCACTAATTCATCATTTTTTTTGGCTGCTGTAATTTGTATGCCTATTTCAGTTCCTTTAGGTGCTGTTAAGGTTGGTAATTGGCCTAAACTAAATCCAACAGTATATGCATCAGACAAATACATTGTTAATGGATTGTTTAAACTAGCTCCAATTTTTGGTGGAGAATTTGGTGTTATTGGGGATAAAATAATATCAACTTTATTGAAATCTTTCTCAAAGTTTGCTGTAATTTGATCTCTTAAATTCAAACTTTTCAAATAAATTTCATCAGAAAAACCTTGAGATAAAACTTGATTTCCACCTACTATTCTTCGTTTTGTTTCTTCAGAAAAATTTTCTGAACGAGTTATGGAATAGGTGTCTTTTAAATTATCACCTTCAATTCGGCTTCCATAATTTGTGCCATCTAACCTTGATAAATTAGAGGCAGTTTCTGCCATTGCTAGAGTGTAGTAAGTTGAAACTAAAGTTTCAGATTCAAAGAAATCTAATTCTTCTATTTGAATTCCTTTCGCTTTTATTTTATCAATTGTTGCTAAAAAATCACTTTTAATATCAGATGAAATCACTTCACTTTCAATGAAGTTTTTGTAATATCCTATTGTTTTTATTGTGTTATTCTTAGATATATTATCTTTTAATATTTCTATTGATGCATATGTAGTTTGGTCTTTTATATCTTTACCGCTTATTACATTTAGAACAATTCTAATATCTTCTATAGATTTTGCAATTGGTCCTACACAGTCTGTTGATGAAGCATAAGCCATCAATCCAAAACGAGAAACTCTTCCGTAAGTGGGTTTTAGACCATAAATTTTATTATAGCCAGCAGGTTGACGAATAGAGCCGCCAGTATCCCCACCAATTGAAAAAACAGTGTATTCTTTGGCTACATTTACTGCAGAACCTCCACTTGAACCTCCACCTACTAAATCAGGATTTATTGCATTTTTTACTGCTCCAAAAATGGTGTTTTCTGATGAAGAACCATGCCCAAAACTATCGCAATTTTCTTTCACTAAAGGAATAGCTCCGGCATCTAATAATTTTTGGATGGCGCTAGCTGTATAAGAAGATTTGTAATTTTTTAATAAATTAGAACTGGCTGTGGTTAAGGTTCCCTGAACCATATAAACATCCTTGATTCCAAAAGGAATCCCTTCCAACAACCCAATTTCTTGGCCTTTTTCAATCTTAGCATCAATTTTAGTAGCTAAATCTAAAGCTAAATCTTCTAAAAGTGAATTGACTGTATTGTGAGTATTTTGCTTTAGTAGCTCTAATTTCTCTTGGACTAAATTGGTACATGAAATTTCTTTGTTCATCAATTGTTGATGAATTTTATGTATTTGTGATTCCATATTTATTCTTCTATCACTTTAGCAACTACTAAATAACCATTCTTTTCTTTTGGAAAGTTTTCAATGATAATTTCTCTCTCTCTTTCTGAGCTATTGATAACAATATCATCTCGTAAATGGTTTAAAGAAACACTTTTACTGGAATCACTAAAATTATTTGTGTTGGATATATTTGCATTTTTAATTACCTGAAATAATTTATTTACAGATTCTGATTCTTGCGCTCCTTTAATACTTGACAAAACGTCAACTGTCATTATTTTACTCATTTTCGTATAAATTAAAAAAAGCCTTCCAAATTTGGAAGGCTTTTATATATTTTTAAACAACAACCTTCCGTCCTACATATTAGGATTATTGAAATTACGATTGTTATTATTGTTTGTCATCAATACTTTATTGTTGTCAAATATATATTAATTTACATTGTTGGCAATACTTTTTATTCAATTAAGACTCAGTTTTAAATAAAGTATAATTTTAAATTGTTTTTTTTACGTATCCGATATTTAAAGCATGATTAAATTATTAAAAATAAATATTATGTAAAATATGCTACTTTTTTATTATTTTTTTTGTGATTGAACCCTTGTCTGTATTTAATTTCAAAAAATAGATACCTGGTTTAAAGCTAGAGAAATCAATATTATTTTTAATTAATGTTCCATTAGAAGCAAAAACTTTTTTTCCTTGAATAGAGTAAACCTCTATATTTCTTAAATCGTGAGAATTAGAGTTAAAATATAAATTACTACTAACAGGATTTGGATATATGCTTACATCATTATCATTTTTAATTAAATCTTCATTTGATAAAGCAGTTTCTTGATTTTGATAATTTTGCAATGCGTTAATAGCATACAACATTGGGGCATTCCAATTTATCGTTACTTCATTGGATGCGTAAGAACACCAAGTGTCTGAAAATGATTTTGCAGCTGCATTGCTAGGGTACGAGCAGTTGTCTTGTTGACCTGGATGCGGCCCACCAACCAACATACCAGGGACTGCTTCTGAAACATTATCTGCTTCCGAAATTCTGTGATGTGGTTTTGTCGGTGTTACATTTCCAAAACCAGTAACGTAAGAATATCCTGTTCCATTTCTACCAAGTAGATAATCCATAGCAGTGTATGCAGCATCTAGATATTTAGTTTCTGTGGTTAACTCATATGCTCTGATTAAATAAAATACTTGATTGGCAGCCATACCATTGCTACCCCAAACGTAATCATTTGCTGCCATACTTATTCTCATAGGAGAACTATTTACCAGTGCTTCTATATTATCTGCTTGAGAAAGTAATTTAGTTTCTGCCTGATTAATATCTAAATCTGAAGAGATTGATGAAGAATGATGATTTAATGAAAAAAGTGCTAAACTGGCAACACCTTGCCAACTCGGTGCATTATTTGCAATGGTATAAATTCTTACATCATTTTTATAAGTGTTTTCTTTAGTTGTTATAAAAAGCTCAACAGCTGCCCATTGAAATTCATCTGTTAAATTTGAATCTCCGTATTCTCCTGTTGAAACTCCATTTGGGTTATTAAAGAAATTATTGGGATTTGCCTTGGCCCAAGCATAAGCGTATTTTGATGCTTGTATTAATTTTGCACTATAACCTGGTATTTCACTTTCGAAATCTTCAAAAATTCTAGCTGCTGTGGCAGTAACTGCTGCAAAATTTAAAGCTGCTGCTGTACTTTTTTTAACAACATATCTTTGTAAATTATATTCATTTGGCATTACTATACCACTAAAATTTAATCCAGTTAATTTATGGTAAACACCACCATCATTAGGATCTTGCATAGATAACATCCAGTCTAAATTCCATAACACCTCGTCTAAAATATCGGGTAAATTATTATTTGATTCGGGAATATTAAAATTCTTTGTTTCGTAATATGTATTAAAATGTTCGTAAGCTGCTAATAAAGTATACGTGGAAATACCACTATTCACGATGTATTTGTTGTAATCTCCTGCATCATACCATCCTTTTGGTGCCGATATTACTGAATTTTCAGGTCTTGCAGCAGTTGCAGCAGAAGAATGTATTTTAATCTGTGTGTCTGGAATTCCTGTTGGTCTCGACCATTGACCTCCGTAAGCGGAAGTTATTGGAGTACTTGCTCTATTATAATAGTAGTATTTAAAAACTGCATCTGCTAAATCCTCATATACATTTTCTCCTATTGTAAATGATTCTGTTACTCCATCAATATCAATTGTATAGTCGCCAGCGGTGTTTATTTCTGAAAAATCAATATTAGAAACATATTCTTGAGCGTCATACCAAAAATTAGTTGTTCCTGTTGTTCCAGATTTAACAATTACATCGCTTGAATTTTTGATGGTATAACTTAAACCATTAAAATTATTTGGAGAATTGACACTAATAATTTTGTTTCTATTCGTAAAATATCCAACTTGATTGTATCTTATTGTGTGATCCGGTGTTGGCGTTCCGTTATCGTATTGATAACCTAATGATATCCAGTCTATAGTAATAGTTCCGTTGTAACCACCAGTTCCTGGTTTGGCAAAAATTGATAAATGTGTAATTTTTGTTTCATCTACGGTACAGGGTCCGTTTGTGCAAGGACCTCCGTAACCACCGTCAGAAAACTTACCCGAAAAATCAAATTCGTAAATGGTATAATTACCTGTTAAATTTACAGAAGTAGCATTTAAGTTAGTTACATAGCCAGTTGCATCTTGTAAATCTATTCTAAACTCTAAACCAGGATTTGCTTTTGCTTTTAAATATAATTTAGGACTTGAAGAAACATTTATGGTAGCGTCAGTTCCATTGGAATGCATTTTATATGAAATGGCAGTCCATTGTCCTCCAGATCCATTTCCTTGAATTTCTAAATTATTTTCTACAACTGAAAAATCAAAAGCAGAAGAATTATCTATACTGATTATTCCATTGTCAAAATCATCAATATATAATGGAGTTTGTGCAAAAGCATTGCTAACTAAAATAAAAAATAATGAAAAGTAAAGTATTCTCATATCTGGATTGTATTATTTAAAATTAAGGTATAAATTGACGAAGTTATTAGGTGTTTTGTTGGCACAAATGATTCAAATACTATAACTTTTGTTTCATTTCAACTTTATTACTTAAAATTTCAAATAATGAAAGATATGATTCCTTGAATTGAGTATACTGTGAACAAAAAATTAAACATTTCCCTAAATTAATAAAAAAATACGCCAATATCTCTACATTATTGGCGCATTCATTAATTCAGTAAATTCAAATCAAACACATTGTTTGTAACCACAAATTAACAATTATAATTTATTATTATAAATAGATTGTTTAAAGTAGGTTACATATCAAAATATTAAATACAAATATTTTGATAAAATGTAAGTTCGAAAACCTTTGAGTTTTAATTTCTGTAAAAATTATAGTTAAAACAAAAAAACACGATAAAATTTGTTCGGTAACAAATCCCTTTTTACCTTTGTTTCATAATGAAATTTAATTTAAATAAAATATGGTGGTGGAGTTCTCTTAAACAATAAGTGAGAACTAATCCTATATTTAATAAATATAAAAAAGGCTTATCTCACGATAAGCCTTTTTCAATTTTAAGACATGACTCATATAAAATTCAAAACATTATCAAAAACTAAAATTGCAGATACAATTACACCTGTTGGTTTGTATTTGAGGTTTAGAGATAAATACCCAAATACACTTTTATTAGAAAGTTCAGATTATCATAGCAAAGAAGAAAGCTTTTCGTTTATAGCTATAGAGTCGTTAATTACTATTAAAGCAGAAAACCACCATTTAAGTTTTTCTCACAATGGATTACAGTTGGATAATCAAAATATTGGAAGAAATTTTAATGCCATTTTTGAGAACTATACCAAAAGAATTGAGTTAGATTGTCCAAACGAATTAAAATCTTTTAATGGTTTGTATGGCTACACAACTTATGATTCTGTTCAGTATTTTGAAAATATTACTTTAAATGTTGATAAAGCCCCTTCTGCAATCCCTTTAATGCAGTATAGTTTTTATAGATTTATTATTGCTATTAATCATTTTAACGATGAAATGACTCTAATAGAAAATATTGAAGAAGGTACTGAATCTCGAATTAATGAAATTCAAACAATTATTGATGCACAAGCATTTAATACTCAAAAGTTTGAAATTGTTGGAGACGAAACTTCTAACGTAAAAGGAGATGAATTTATTGAATATGTTAAAAAAGCAAAATCACATTGTAAACGAGGAGATGTGTTTCAATTGGTTTTGTCTCGACAATTTCAGCAGAAATTTAAAGGAGATGAATTTAATGTTTATAGAGCGCTACGTTCTATAAATCCATCACCTTATTTGTTTTATTTTGATTATGGTTCATTTAAATTAATGGGTTCTTCGCCAGAAGCACAGATCAAAATATCAGCAGGCAAAGCAACAATTAATCCTATTGCTGGTACTTTCAGGAGAACTGGAGATATGGCTAAGGATATCTTGCTAGGCAAAAAATTATCCGCAGATAAAAAAGAAACAGCAGAACATGTAATGTTGGTAGATTTAGCTCGAAATGATTTGAGTAAACATGCCGATAATGTAGAAGTAGAGGTGTTTAAAGAAGTGCAGTATTTTAGTCATGTTATTCATCTAGTGTCAACTGTTTCTGGTCAATTAAAAGGAAATCCAATAGAAATTGTTGGGGATACTTTTCCTGCAGGAACATTAAGTGGTGCTCCAAAATATAAGGCAATGCAACTGATTGACAAATATGAAAATCAATCTCGAGGATTTTATGGTGGGGCAGTTGGTATTATTGGATTGGATGGTTCTGTAAATTTGGCCATTGCAATTAGAAGTTTTGTAAGTAAAAATAAGATATTATACTATCAAGCAGGAGCGGGAATTGTTATTCATTCTGATGAAGAAAAAGAATTGCAAGAAGTAAATAATAAGTTAGCAGCGTTAAAGAAAGCGTTGATTTTAGCAGAAAACATTTAGTATGAAGATTTTAATCATAGATAATTACGATTCGTTTACCTATAATTTAGTTCACATGGTAGAGAAAATTACAGGAAATTTTCCAACTGTATTTAGAAACGATGAAATCAGTATTGCAGAAGTTGAAAATTATGACATCATTATGCTATCTCCAGGGCCAGGAATTCCAGATGAAGCAGGGATTTTAAAAGAAGTTATAAAAACATATGCAAGTACAAAGCCGATTTTTGGGGTTTGTTTAGGTTTACAAGCAATCACAGAAGTTTTTGGCGGTAAAATTATCAACTTAGATGATGTTTTTCATGGGGTTGCCACCGAAATGAAAGTTACAGATAAAAATGCTATTATTTTCAAGGACGTTCCAGAAAAATTTATGGCTGCACGCTATCACTCTTGGTCTGCAACTGATAAAGATTTTCCAAAAGAAATTCAGGTTACAGCTCGCGATGAAGAAGGAGGTATTCAAGCAATAGAACACAAGGTATTTCCAATATCAGCAGTTCAGTTTCATCCAGAATCAATTTTAACTGATGTTGGAGAACAGATAGTTACTAATTTTATCAATGCAAATTCGTAATGAAATCAATTTTAAATAGATTATATAATCACGAAAGATTATCAAAATTAGAAGCAAAGCAAGTTTTAATAGATATTGCTGCTAAAAAATACAATGATGCTCATTTATCGTCTTTTATGACAGTGTTTATGATGCGTCCAATTACAGCTGATGAACTTTCTGGTTTTAGAAATGCATTAAAAGAATTATGTATACAAGTAGACTTTTCTGATTATAATACTATTGATATTGTTGGAACTGGTGGAGATGGAAAAGACACCTTCAATATTTCAACTTTAACGTCATTTATTGTTGCAGGTACAGGTCAAAAAGTTGCAAAACACGGAAATTATTCTGTATCCTCTCAATCTGGTTCTTCTGATATGTTAGAGAGTTTTGGTTATGAGTTTACGAATGATGAAAACAGCCTAAAAAGACAAATAGAAAAAGCAAATATTTGTTTTTTACACGCACCTAAATTCCATCCAGCAATGAAAGCTGTGGGGCCAACAAGAAAGGCTTTAAAATTGAAAACATTCTTTAATATGTTAGGACCTTTGGTAAATCCAAGCTCGCCTAAAAATCATATGTTAGGAACGTTTAATTTAGAGGTTGCACGTTTGTATAATTATATTTTACAGGAGGAAGAAAACATTAATTATGGAATTATTCATGCCTTAGATGGGTATGACGAAATCTCTTTAACAAGTGGATTTAAAATATTTACAAAACAAGGAGAACAATTGATAACCCCTGAAGATTTAGGTCAAAAAAGAGTGCAGCAATCTGATATTTTTGGAGGAGAAGACGTAAAAAGTGCGGCAAAAATTTTTAAAACTATTTTAGAAGGAAATGGAACAGAAGCGCAAAATAATGTAGTTTTAGCCAATGCGGCTTTTGCTTTAAAAATAGTGGATGAAACAAAAAGTTTCGAGACAGCTTTTGCAGAGTGTAAAGATTCACTTTTTGGATTAAAAGCAAAACACGCCTTAGAGACATTAGTAAGTATTTAGCATGATAAAAAAGAAAAATAATATAATTCTTATTATTCCGGCTTTTCTTTTAATGGGAACAGCAATTGGTATTCAAACTAAAAGTCTTTTTAAGCAAATGATAGTTGGTTTGATTGTTGGAGTTATTGTTTATTTTTTCTTGAGATATAGAAATAAGAAATTAAATAGATAATGTCATTTTGAGCGCAATGGAATGATGTTGAAAAATCTCTGGTTAATGATTTTGAGATTTTTACATAAAGTTGAAATGATAAATTAGAATAAAAATGACAATTTTAGATAAAATAATAGCATTCAAAAAAAAGGAAATTGCAAAAATAAAAGCAGAAGTTCCTGTTAAGAAGTTGGTGGGTAGCCCAAATTTTAAAAGGACTCCGTTTTCCTTAAAGAAATCATTGTTAGAGGTTGGTTCTACAGGAATAATTGCAGAGTTTAAACGTCAATCTCCATCAAAAGGAATTATTAATGATAAAGCCACTATTGCAGAAGTTACAAACGGATATTTAGATGCAAATGTAGCTGCACAATCCATTTTAACAGATACTTCATTTTTCGGAGGAACTATGGCAGATTTAATGGAGGCAAGAGTTATTAATCAGCAAAAACCAATATTAAGAAAAGATTTTATAGTTGATGGATTTCAAATTGTAGAATCAAAAGCAATTGGAGCAGATGTAATTTTATTGATTGCATCATGTTTAACTTCTAAAGAATTAAAGAATTTTGGAAATTTAGCAACTGATTTAGGTTTAAGTGTCTTATATGAAGTGCATACGCAAGAAGATTTAGATAGAATTAACGATTTAAACAATAAAATTATAGGGATTAATAATAGAAATTTAAAAACTTTTGAGGTTGATTTAGAGCATTCTATAAAATTAGCCGATCAAATCCCGGATACATCAATCAAAATTTCTGAAAGTGGTATTTCCGATCCAAAAATAATTACGGGTTTAAAAGAGTTTGGTTTTCAAGGGTTTTTAATTGGTGAGAATTTTATGAAAGAAGAAAATCCAGGAGAAGCATGTCAAGATTTTATAAATCAAATTAGATAAAAATGAAACTGAAAGTTTGTGGAATGAAATATGTTGAAAATATTCAGCAAGTTGCAGCCTTGCAGCCCGATTATTTAGGGTTTATTTTCTACGATAAATCTAAAAGAAATTTTGAAGGTATTATTCCGGAATTATCCAAAGAAGTAAAAAAAGTTGGTGTTTTTGTAAATGAAATTCCTGAGATTGTGGTTTCTTATGTAGAAGAATATCAGCTAGATGCTATTCAATTACATGGAGATGAATCAGTAGATTATATAAAACTGATTCGAAAATACTTGGCAGAAAGCAGAGCGTCATTTATAGCACAAAATAAAGGTAGAAAAAAAGTTAAAAAACCGAAATCCTACGAGAAATTAGAGATTATTAAAGTTTTTGGAATTAAGGATGAGTTTAACTTTAATGCCTTAAAACCCTATTTAGATGTAGTAGATTATTTTTTGTTTGATACAAAGGGAAAAGAAAGAGGAGGTAATGGAATAAAGTTTGAATGGTCAGTTTTAGAAAAATATCCTTTTGTTAAACCTTTCTTTTTAAGCGGCGGTATTGGTTTAGATGATTTAGAACAAATCCAAATAATGAGAAATAAAAATCTACCCATTTATGCCATAGATGTTAATAGTAAATTTGAAAGCAGGCCAGGATTAAAAAACATTAATGAAGTAAAAATCTTCAAGAATAAGTTATAATATGAAATCAAAATTTCAACCAGATAAGAATGGATATTTTGGACAGTTTGGGGGCGCATTTATTCCTGAATTATTACATCCTAATGTAAAAGAATTAGAAGATAATTATATTCAAATTATCGAGTCTGAAGAATTTCAAACAGAATATAAATCATTATTAAAAGATTACGTAGGGCGTCCAACACCTCTTTATCTTGCAAAAAGACTTTCAGAAAAATACGGAGCAATAATTTATTTAAAACGTGAAGATTTAAATCATACAGGAGCCCATAAAGTAAATAATACTGTTGGTCAGATTTTAATTGCTAAAAAATTAGGTAAAACTAAAATTATTGCAGAAACTGGGGCAGGTCAACATGGCGTGGCAACAGCTACTGTTTGTGCTTTAATGGGTTTAGATTGTACTGTTTTTATGGGCGAAAAAGATATTGTTCGTCAAGCACCAAATGTTGCTAGAATGAAAATGTTGGGCGCAAAAGTGGTTGCTGCAACATCTGGATCTAAAACATTAAAAGATGCTACAAATGAAGCAATTCGTTATTGGATACAAAATCCAGATACTTTTTATTTAATTGGTTCTGTAGTTGGTCCACATCCACATCCAGATATGGTTGCACGTTTACAAGCCATCATATCAGAAGAAATGAAGTGGCAATTAAAGGAAAAAACAGGTAAGGAAAATCCAGATACCATTATAGCTTGTGTTGGAGGTGGGAGTAACGCTGCAGGAGCGTTTTACCATTATATGGATGATGAAGATGTAGAGTTAATTGCTGTTGAAGCTGCAGGGTTAGGAGTAAATTCTGGAGAAAGTGCAGCTACTTCTCAATTAGGTGAAGTAGGCATTATACATGGTGCGAAAACCATTTTAATGCAAGATGATTATGGGCAAATTGTTGAGCCATATTCTATTTCTGCCGGACTAGATTATCCAGGAGTTGGACCGTTACATGCTTATTTATACGAAAGCAAAAGAGCTAAATTCCTAAACGCGACTGACAAAGAAGCCTTAGAAGCAGCCTATGAACTCACAAAAATAGAAGGTATTATTCCAGCTTTAGAAACTGCACACGCTTTAGCTGTTTTACCGAAAATGGAATTAAAGAAAAATCAAGTTGTAGTAATTAATTTGTCTGGTAGAGGAGATAAGGATTTAGAAACTTATATCAAACATTTAGAAGAGTAAGCCATGAATTCAATTCAAAAACTATTTCAGCAAAAAGATAAAAATTTACTTTCGATTTATTTTACCTGTGGATATCCAAAATTACATGATACTGTGAAAGTAATTTTGGAGTTAGAAAAAAGTGGTGTCGATTTTATAGAAGTTGGTTTGCCGTATTCAGATCCTTTAGCAGACGGTCCTACAATTCAAGAAAGCAGTCAAATAGCTTTACAAAATGGCATCAATTTAGATATTGTTTTTGACCAATTAATGACAATAAAAGGTAATAATAAAACACCTTTGGTTTTAATGGGGTATTTGAATCAAATGCTAAAATATGGCGAAGATAAATTTTGTAAAAAAGTAGTAGATTGCGGAATCAATACTGTAATTATCCCAGATCTACCAATGGTTGAGTTTGAAAATCATTATCAACAATTATTTGATAAATACGGAATCACAAACGTATTTTTAATAACACCTCACACTTCAGAAGAAAGAATTAGAAAAATAGATTCATATACAAAAGCATTCATCTATGTTGTGGCTTCGGCATCCATCACTGGTGCAAAAGGAGCTATTTCTGGCCAGCAAATTGCTTATTTTGAAAGAATAAAAGAAATGAATTTACAAAGTAAGCTTATTGTTGGTTTTGGTATTTCTGATAAAAAAACGTTCAATACTTCTTGTAATTATTCCAACGGAGCAATTATAGGTTCTGCATTTATTAAATATTTAGGAATTAATGGAATTGATAAAATTAAAAACTTTATCAAACCTGTTATTGGTTAATGAGATATCAAAATATTCTTAAAAATATATTAGTTATCAAAAAGGTATTTTAATTTAACTTATTTTAGCTTAATTAAAATACAAAAAAATGTCTAGAAAAATTATCTTTATTTATTTGCTTCTATGCAATATTTCACTTGTTTTAGCACAAACTTCATTAATAAGAACTCCTAACTTAAGCCCTGATTCAAATGAGCTTGCATTCTCCTATCAAGGAGATATTTGGCTATACAACTTAAGCTCTAAAATTTCTAAAAGACTTACAGTTCATGAAGCTTATGAAAGTAATCCTATTTGGAATAATAAAGGAACAAAATTAGCTTTTGCATCCAATAGAAAGGGATCAAACAATGTATTTACAGTGGATAAATTAGGTGGAATGCCAATGCAAGTTACCTATTATCCCACAGGAGATACACCTTATGATTGGACCAATGAAAACAACATCTTATTCACAACAAATAGAATAATGAAAGGCCCTCAATGGGATGCTCAAACGTATCATGTAAATGCAAATGGAGGTACTCCAGAAAGAACAATTACAGCTCTAGGTTCTATGGCAACTGCTTCACCAAATGGAAACTTCATTGCATACGCAAAGGGTGCTTGTAGAATTTCTAGAGAAGATTACGCAGGTTCTGCACAAAGAGATATTTGGATTTTTAACAAGAAATCAAATCAGTACTTTCAAATTACAGATACTCAAAAAAATGACCATTCTCCAATTTGGGACGCAGAAGGAAATTTGTATTACATAGGAGCAGAGAGCGGAAGATATAATATCTATAAACAATCCATTTCTGAAACTGGAGCAAAAAATGGTCAGCCAAAAAAATTAACGAACCAAACAAAAAATGGTGTGGTTTCATTTTCTGTAAGTAATGATGGCACAATTGTATATTCAACATTGTTTGATTTGTATTTGTTGAAAAATGGAAGTGCTAAAAAGTTGAAAATAAATATAGCTGCTGATTACCGTTTTGAATTGGAAAAAACAGCTGTGACTACAAGTGGAATTTCAACTTTTGATGTTTCTCCGAATGGTAAATTAGCTGCCATGGAAATTGAAGGAGAAATTTTTGTAAAAGAAAATACTAAAGAAAAGAAGAGCACAAACAATGTAAGTAATCATCCGTTTAGAGATCGAAATCCACAGTGGATAAGTGATAAAGAAGTTTTATTTATTTCGGATAGAGATGGACATAATGAGATTTACGTATCAACATCAAAAGACACTTTAGTAGGTTTAGAACGAAGTTTAAAAATTCAAACTAAAAAGTTAACAAAAAGTAAAGAGGATGTTTACAACCTTTTAGTTTCGCCAAATCATAAAAAAATATCCTATCAAGTTGGCCGTGGGAATTTGATGGTTGCAGATTATAAAGAAGGGAAAATCACCAATATTGTTCCTTTCTCGATTGGTTGGGCAGCTCCTTCAGGAATAAGCTGGAGCCCAGACAGTAAATATTTAGCCTATTCGCAACAAGATTTAGATTTTGATAGTGAAATTTTTATCCAGTCCGTGGCTAACCCAAAAGAGAAGTTTAATGTTTCTATGCATCCTAGAAGCGATCGCTCTCCATCTTGGAGTTCAGATGGTAAAATGCTATCATTTTCATCTAATAGAAGCGGTAACAGAGGGGGTATTGATTATGATATTTGGATGGTTTGGTTAAAGAACGAAGATTGGGAAAGAACAAGAACCGACCGTGAAAACGGAGATTATTATCAACCTAAACCAGTAAAAAAGTCAAAAACCAAAGAGAAGGTTGTGGTTAGTATTGATAAAGATGAAATTTATAATCGTTTAGAAAGAATAACAAGATTGCCAGATGACGAATTTGGTGGAATGTTTAGCCCTGACAATAAAAGCATATATTATTCAGCTACAAACCCAGCTACCAATAGCAGGAGCTTTTACAAAGTGAAGTTAGAAGGCGGAAACCCTAAAGAAATTAAAGGGACTAGCAGAATTGGAGGGTTTTCTGAAGTAAATGGAAAGTTTTATTTTACTTCAAGAGGAAGGTTAAGCGAGTTAAATCCAAAAACAGATAAAGTAACTTCTATGTCTCATTCTGCAAAATATACAGAAGATTTTAAAGCGGTTAATGCGCAAATGTATGCAGAAGGTACACGAGTTTTAACAATGGGTTTTTATGACCCTAATTTTCACGGTTATGATTGGAAAGGATTGGTTAATAAATACAAGCCATTAGCCTTAAAAGCTAGTACAGCTCAAGATTATTCATTTGTATTTAATCAATTATTTGGTCAATTAAATGCGAGTCATATGGGATACAGAGCAGGTACTCCAGAAAGAACAAATAGTGATAATATCGGACTTTTAGGGATAGAAGTTAGGAACACTTCAAAAGGAGCAGAGGTGTTATATGTTTTAGATAATTCAGTAGCAGATAAATCTAAAGTAAGTATCCAAGAAGGAGATGTTATAACAAAGGTGAATAATCAGAAAGTGAATAAAAGCATCAATTTCTTCAGTTTATTGAAAAATACTAGAGGAGATGAAATCTTATTAACTTTAAGTAATGGTAGTGAAGTAGTAGCAAGGACATCAGGAAGTTTAAGGACTTTACAATATGAAGCTTGGGTGAGTTCTAGAAAAAAGTTAGTAGATAAATTCTCAAATGGAAAATTAGGTTACATACACATTCAAGGAATGAATGCACCAAGTTTTGAGCGTTTTGAACGTGAATTAAAAGCAAGTGGTTATGGCAAAGAAGGTATTGTGATAGATGTTAGATATAATGGTGGTGGCTGGACTACAGATCGTTTAATGGCGGTACTAAATGTTTATCAACATGCATATACAGTTCCACGAGGAGCTGCTAAAAATTTAGAGAAGGAAAATAAAAAATTCACAAAGCATTATCCATTTAATGAACGTGCAATTTTATCTGTAAACACAAAACCAAGTGTTGCCTTATGTAATGAAAATAGTTATTCTAATGCAGAAATATTTTCACATGCATATAAAAATTTAGGTTTGGGTAAATTAGTTGGTCAACCTACTTTTGGTGCAGTAATTTCTACAGGAGGTTACAGTTTAAAAAGAGGTTATGTTAGAATGCCGTTTAGAGCTTGGTATGTTGCAAAATCTGGTAAAAATATGGAAAATGAGTCGCCAGCTGTTCCTGATTATTTGGTAAAGAATGCTCCTGGTTCAGGTTTTAGAGGAGAAGATGATCAACTTAAAAAGGCAGTTGAGATTTTATTGGAGGATTTGAAATAAAACGACTAGTAATGTGACGTCCTGAAATAGCGTTACAAATTAATATATTAGAGGTAGTGATTTTTTATCACTGCCTTTTTATTTTTGAAGAACATCCTAATAATTATTAATAACAAAGAAGCAAATAATTGTAATAAAGAATTTTTGGAATGTTTATTAAATTCAATAAACTTTCTCGCCATTTACATATGTTCCTATAGCTTTTGTATTTGGAATTTGTGCTCCGTCAATTTTCATAATATCTTGATTTAAAATTGTAAAATCAGCCATTTTACCAACTTCAATACTTCCTTTTTCATGCTCTTCAAAATTTGCATAGGCTGCCCAAATTGTCATCCCTTTTAATGTTTCTTCTCTATTTAAGGCATTTTTTATTTGAAAACCTTTTTCTGGATATCCATCTAAATCTTTACGGATTGCAGCAGCATAAAAAGTTAAAAAAGGATTTACTTTTTCTACAGGAAAGTCAGTTCCTAGAGCAATTTTTCCATATGCATTTAATAAATCTTTGTAAGCATAAGCACCTTTCATTCTTTTTTTACCAACTCGATCTTCAGCCCAATACATATCTGATGTTGCATGAGTTGGTTGAATTGATGGAATTACTTTTTCAAATAATTCAAAATCTTCTAAGGATACAATTTGAGAATGTTCATTTCTCCAACGTCTATTTTTAGTTCCTTTTAGTGCTTCTTTATAAATTTTTAAAACCCAAGTATTTGCAGAGTCACCAATGGCGTGTGTATTCATTTGAAATTCAGAAGCTGCAATTTGTTTGGCAATTTCTCGATAACGCTCAGCAGGATAAATTAGAGCTCCAAAATGATTTTCTCTATCGGAATAAGGTTTTCGCATGGCGGCTCCTCTAGAACCCAAAGCACCATCTCCGTAAACTTTAAAAGAACGTACATTTAATTTATTAGTTTTGTAGATGCCCTTGTTTATATAATAATCTATTTGAGATTGTTTATCGCCAGAAACCATAGCGTAAATTCTCATTTTTAATTGATTATTTTTTTGTAATTCTTCAATTAGTTCAATTGTATTCCTGTCTAAACCAGCATCATCAACCGTAGTTAATCCGTAAGAAAAACAGATTTTTTGAGCATCAAGTAAACCTTGAATAGACTCTTGTTTTGTTGGTTCAGGAATTTTAATGAAATCCATAGCAGCATCAATTAACACTCCTGTCATCTCACCATTATGAGTAATGATTTCACCACCAATAACTGGAGTGTTTTTGGTAATACCTGATAAATCTATAGCAGCTTGATTTACCAAAAGTGCATGACCATCCACTCTTCTTACCGCAACAGGAATTGAGGGGAATAAAGAATCTAATTTGTCTTTTTTAGGGAATTCTTTTACAGCCCAATCATTTTGATCCCAACCACGACCTGTAATAAAGGAAACATTCTTTTCATTTTGAAAAGCGACAAGTTTTTCTAAGACTTCATCATAACTTTTTGTTCCTTCTAAAGATACTTTTTGTTGCTGTAATCCCATTCTGTAAAAATGACAATGCGCATCAATTAAGCCAGGAACAATAGTTTCTCCTTTTGCATCTAGAGTTTCTGTTGCAGAATATTTATTGGTAATTTCTGCAGCAGTTCCAACGGCAATAAACTTTCCATCTTTGATAGCGAAAGCTTCTGCATTGCTAAATTCTGAATCTACTGTATATATTGTTGCATTGGTTACAATTAAATCGACTTGTTCTTTTCCACAAGAAAATAGGGTTAAAATGATGCAAAAAATAAAATAATTTTTTTTCATAAATTTAAATTTTTTTATATATAACATAAACTCCATACATCAAAATAAATTGAATAGGTATTCGAATAATAGCCATTTTTTTAGACCCAATAGCAGGTTTTACTTTAGTTAAATCCCAAAGATGGATTGGTAATAATATAACAAGTAAAATAAAAATACCTAATGATGTTTCCTTTGCTGTTTTTGGGAAGAAAATTCCTAAACCCAATAAAAATTCAATGCATCCAATTAAATAATTGACTAAATTTTTAGGGAAAATATTTGGGATAAAAGGATAGAAAAATTTTGGTTTTACAAAATGCATTATTCCTGCGAAGCAGAAAAAAGTCCCGTAGATTATTTTTAAGATGAATACTAGAATGTCCAAATAAATTATGGTTTTACAGGTGAATAAGTAAATACATATTTATCCATTAAATATACTTTACTTGCTATTGATAGATTTCCTAATTTTAATTTACGTTTTTTAACTTTATCAAAAGTATCTCAGCTGTTATGATAATAATCAAAAGTCTGCATCGTTTTAATAAAATTATTCATTTTATTTTTAGCACCTAGAAACTATAATTATTATACGAATAAATCATGGTAAAAAAATATTTAGATGTTATGAAATAGTTTTTTAGTAAATTATATTTCACTTATTAATTTTTTGGATTCATTGTAAATATGCTTGTGTTTTTTCTTGTTACTTTTAATCATATTTTCTATTTCGATAATAATATTATTCAAAACAATTTTTGCATCTTCTTTCTTATTTCGCCGAACTAAAAATTTTGACAATTCGAGTCGTTCTGTATGGTGCGAGTATTTTTTATCTGTTTTTTTAAACTGAATTTCTGCTTCCGTAATGAAACCACAATTTTCTAATGAAATGGCATATAAACATATGGACCCATTTGAAGATTTAGCAAGATTTAATTTATTGGCATAATGCAATACTTTTTTATAATTTTTAATTTGAAAATAGCATTTCAATACTTTGTTTAAAGTAAGTGGGTGGTTTTTATATTTTCCGGATAAAGCTTTTTCATAATAAACTATTGCATTATTAAAATCATTTTTTTCTGCAAGGGCGTCTGCAAGACTAATTTTATTTTGAAAACTATCTTTAAAAGCTAGTTTTTTTTTGAGATCTTTTATTTCTTTTAAAGGATTAATAATATGAGTAATGGTATTTAAAGTATTATTCATATTGGTTTTATTAATTACTTTTAAAATAAAATATACAAGACCACCTATTAATGGTACAAAAAAAATTAAGAAGTACCAGTAATAGTCGTTTCTGCTTTTGTAAACATGAAACATACAAAATGCTTGGAAAGCTATTAATAAATAATAAAACATAGCAAGTAAAGATAAGTAAAAAGTAAGTTAAATACCTTATAAATCAAATTTATAAGCTATTCCTCCTAAAACTTGAAAGCCTTGAACATTAAAATTTACATAACGTTCATAATTTGTATTTAAAATATTACTTAGTTTTAGAAATGCTGAGAATTTATTACTAAATTGATATCCACCACTTAAGTTTACATCTATAAAAGCATCTAAATTTTGAGTATTATTTAAATTTGACGGGAATACTGAACTATATAAAACATCTTTTCTTTCACCAATATAGAAAATATTTGAAGTGGCATACCATTTAGCATTTTTATATTTTGCACTTAAACTACTTTGTATTTGAGGTAAATTCCAGGCTTCTCTTTGGGTTTTTAATGAAAAGTTATCGAATTGAAAATTAGCAGAAAACGTAATTCTTTTGGTTAAATCATATTCTAATTCTGCCAAAATAGAAGTAGTACTTACATCATCATAAATAACGGAAAATGAATTACCATATTCATAGCCTTTTATTGCTAATCCATTTATCGTGTTATTAATACCATTAGATTTTGAATTGTTTAGAATAAACAAAGCTTTATCTTCTTCTTCGTTAAAACTGCCTAAAATATTAAAACTTATAGCATTATTAATAACACCATTTAAACCTAAAAATATATTATACTTTTCTGAAGTTTGTGTTATAAATTGTGTTGGTGAAATAAAAGGATTATCTTTAGTAAAGTTTCTATAGGTGTTTGTATTTAAATTACCAGAAGCACCTGCGTAAATATTAAGTTTCTCCTCAATTATAGATTTTTGAAGTTTAATATCTGGATAAACTAACAAATTATTTGAATTATTTTCAGTGTCAAATGACGCAAATAATTTTGCACCTAGTTTAAGTGAAAAACCAACAAAAATATCCTTGTATTCTGGATTTATGTTCAAAGTAAAAATGGAATAATTCAGTTGGTTTTGGTTGGCATAATCAATAGCAAAACTTCCTCCTAAATATTCTATCCCCGTTTTTATTTGTAAGTTATTTAAACTTCTACTTATATATTTAAGAGGTAAATCTAAGTCAGTGTTTAAGTTGAATAAAAATTCTTTACTACTATAATCGTCTGTGAAATATGATAGCGACAAAATACTCTTATTTATGTAAGCGTCTATAAAATCAATTTCACCAGTTGCATTAAAATAATTGTATTTCTGATTTTCTTCAATGCCGTTAATGGTATTTAAATCAAAAGTATTTTTCTTTAAACCATAATAATTATGAGCATTAACTTCTGTGTTTAAAGAAATTTTCCAATCAAAATAACGTTCTTCTCTTTTGTAAAAAAGGCTTGCAATGAAATTTGAAAAATTACTATCTAACTGAATGTCTGGAATGTTATCTAAAGAAGCTGCATATTTCACGGAGGCACCGAATTCACTTTCAAACCGAGCGTAATTATGAATATAAATTTCTGCGTATGGTGATGTATAATTTCCAAATCCAGCAGCAATATAATTGTTGTAGAGGCGCTCTCTTACACCAACATCCACTCCTTTTACAACCCCACTTTTGGGAATAAAAGTAGAAGCAACAGGTGCAGAGAAAATATTGTATGCTAATTTTTTCTTCTTGTTTTTATCTAATAATGTTATAATCGGACTTTTTTTAATTTTATTTGCGTCAGCAATTTCAGGATTATAGCTTGTAATAACTTCTACAACTTCAGTTTTTACAGTATCTTTTACAGCTACAGGTTTTTGTTGAGCATTTACGCTTAAAAAAACAAATAAAATTAAAAATATAAGAACACCTTTTTTCATTAATTTTTGTTTTGAGGAGTTACAGAATTATTTGTTTTTGCTTCATTATCTTTTATTTTATCAAGCTCTTGCTGGGCTTCTTTTAAAATATCATCGTATTGAGAAAAGTTTTTAATTACATTTTCTAAGATAAAAGTGGCTTGATAGGCATCTTTTAAACTATAGTAATTTTTGGCCATAATTACATAACTTTTTACTCCCCAATATTTGTAGGCAGAGTAATTTGCAATCAGTTCTTGCACAACTTTGGTTGATGATTCAAAGTCTCTATCATTATTTTTAAAATAAGCGCTATAATACAAACTTTCAGCTTTTAACTCTCCTTTAGCTTCCTCATTAATTTCTTCATAATAAATCGCTGCAGTTTCTAAGTCTTTATTGTTAAATGAAGCTCTAGCAATTATTTTTTTGGCATCTAAACGTAAATTGTCATCAAGTTTATCTTTGTCAAGAATTTTTTTAGCATAAATAATTGATGCATTGTAATCTTCATTAAAATTATAGGCTTTCATTAAATTACTTTGTGCAAATAAAATATTTTCTTTTACATATGCTTCTTTTTCTAGTCTTTCTAAAAGGGGAATTGCATTTTTAACATCTTCTTTTTGAAGATATACCTGAGATAGTTTTGCCAAAGCATCTTCACTAAATTCACTTTGACCATTTTTTAATACAATTTGATATTTCTCTATGGATTGTGTAAATAATTTTTCTTTAAATAAAATATCTGCTAAATAATAGTTTGCTTTAAGATTATTTTTCCCATCAGGAAATTTTCTTAAATACTTTTTTAAACTTAGAATACTTCCATCATTTTTGCCTTCAAAATATTTTCTTTCGGCAATTGCAAAAGAAGAACTTTCTAGTTCATTATCAGAAACGTCAATAAATTTTAAAGTTTTGGTCCAAGTCACATAATCATCTAAATTGTCTTGATCGATATAAATATTTTTTGCGTTTCTTACTGCTTCAATAGCATCAGGCGAATTTGGAAATTTACGAACTGTTAATTTAAATTTTTCTAACGCTTTTGAGTTCTCATTTTCATTGTAATACAATAAACCTTGTCTTACCAAAGATTTTGGTAAAAATGCACTTTTTGGATATATACTTAAAAGGCGATCATAAGCTTGATGCGCTTTTGAATTACTTTTGATTTTTGTGTATGTATTTGCCAATTGATATAAAGCATCATCTTTTAAAGTAGATGTCGTATACTCATTTACAACTTTGTTTAGAGCTGTAATCTTTGCTTGATTTTCGTTTATAAAACCATAACTCATCCCAATTTGATATTGAGCATAATCAGCTTCTGCGCCATTTTCAGTAATTACAACTTCATAACTTTTAATGGCATCCTTGTAATTTCTAGTTGCAAAATAGCTATCTCCTAAACGAATGTAAGCATCATTTTTAATTAAAGTTTCTGGTTCCTCTTGCGTTATAAACAGACTAAATGTACTGGCTGATTTTTCATATTTTTTCAATTTAAAATACGTGTAACCAATAGTGTAGGTTAATAAAGGGAAAACATTATTGTTGTCTTTTTTTAATGAATTTTGAAGGCTTAAGAACTTAGGCAATGCAGTATCATAATTTCCTAATCTATACAATGCTTCAGCTTCCCAATATTTTCCTTTTTGACTTATTTTATTGTTTTTAGAAGATTGTGAAGTCGCAAAGTAAGAAATAGATTCAGAGAGTTTGTTTTCATTAAATAATTGGATTCCTCTGTATAAAGAAACCTCAAAAGTTAGCTCGGTATTTTCTTGAGACTTTTTCTTTTTAAGATAATCTAACGCACCTTTATAATCTTGTTGATGAATGAAAGAAGAAACTACCAATTCATTAATTTCCTTGTAAGCATTGGAGTTTGGATATTTTTTGAGGTAATTTTGTAAAACATCAGAAACACTTTCAAAAGGGTTTCCTTCTTCGTAACTTAATTTGGCATAATTTAAAGCAGCATCTTCTTGAATTTTTTTATTAAAGGTCATTATGCTCGCAGTTTGAAACGCATTTAAAGCCTCATTTTTTTTATCAATATTTAAATAGCATTCAGCTAAATGATAATAAGCGTTTTGAGAAACAGCATTTTTTTGTGAAATAATTTTATTAAAAAAGCTTATAGCATTTTCAAAATCATTTTGCTTATAGTATGCGTATCCCAATTGATAATAATCAGTATTGTTCCATTTCTTATTTTTCCCTTTATATGCTTTTAAATAGGGAATGGCTTCCTCATATTTATTTAAATTAAAAAAACTTTCGCCAACAATTTTAGAGATTTCTGAAATATCTTTTCGTTTGGCAGTTTTTAAAAGTTTTTGACCTACAATTATGCAGCGCTCAAATTGGCCAGATTTAAAGCTAATGTCTAATAAATAGTATGAGATTTCTGCTTTGTAAGATTTGTTATCGGCAATTTCTTTTAATGTAGATTCAGCAATTCCATAATCTTCTTGTTTGTAAGAAATATAACCGTAATAATATCTGGAATCGTTTCCATATTTTGCATCGTTAATTAGTGGTAGAAATTTGTTTTTTGCTAAGTCTAATCTTTTGGCCACTAAAAAACCATAACCCATTTTAAAATTAAGTTCTTTTATATTTTCTTTAGATATAAAAGCAGTATTTACTTTTTTGTACCATTTTAAAGCATGAGCTGCTTTTTTATTTGCAAAATAATAATTACCAACATTAAAAAACGCCTTATTCTTTTTATTACTTGTTGGGTTTTCTTCCACAAAATTTAATACTTTTTCATCTGCATTCGTTTGGTTTAGTTTTATGGCACACATGGCATCATAGTAAGAAGCATCTGCTTGCAAATTAGAACTTTGAACAGCTTCTTTTTTTACTTTATCAAATGTTTTTTGTGCGGCACCGTAAGCTTTATTATTGTAGAGTTCTAATGCGTTGTTAAAATCTGTAATAGTACTAGTATCAATAATAGATTTTTGAGCAACTATACTATTGCTTAATATGAAAAAAATAAATAATAAAATGAATTTTCTGTAAAAACGAAGTTTCATATCAATTTTTAGTTTAATCTAATTAACGAACATTTTTTAAATTTGTTGGATGAATTTAAGAAAAATATTCAAAATTATTTATCCTAAAATTAAGATTATTGAAATTTTAGACGCTAAAATCATAAGAAACTAATAAGTTTGTAAAAACTACTGTCTTTATGAGCAAAACCATTTTAAAATTAGAGGATGCCGATATTTATCAAAGAGATAATTTAGTGTTGTCTAAGGTGAATTTAACAATCAATAAAGGTGATTTTTACTATTTGATAGGTAAGACTGGGAGTGGAAAAAGCAGTTTAATGAAAACACTTTATGGTGATTTAAATTTACAAAGAGGAACTGGGGAAATTGTAAATTTTGATTTAAAAAAGCTAAAAGAAAAAGAGATTCCTTTTTTGAGAAGAAAAATAGGAATTGTTTTTCAGGATTTTAAATTGTTGAGTGATAGAACAATTTTTCAGAACTTAGAATTTGTTTTAAAAGCTACAGGCTGGAAAAATAAAGAGGAAATAAAAAGTAAAATTAATGAGGTTTTAGAAAAAGTAGGAATGCAGTCTCAATATTATAAAAAAACGTACGAACTTTCTGGAGGAGAGCAACAAAGGGTAGCTATTGCTAGAGCTTTATTGAACGATCCAGAACTAATTTTGGCAGATGAACCTACAGGAAACCTAGATCCTAAAACTTCTTTAGAGGTGATGCAATTATTAAACGATATTCATAAAAGTGGTAAAACCATTTTAATGGCTACTCATGATTATCAGTTAATTGTTAAATTTAAACACAAAACTTTAAAGGTAGAAGCTGGAGCTTTATTTGAAGTTGCGTAGTTTGTGTTCTTATTTTTTAATTTTGATGTGTTTTGAGTAAAAAGAAAGTCTTTGTAGCGGTCACTAATGATGTTTCTACAGATTACAGAGTACATAAAATTTGCAACTATTTAATCAGTAAAAACTTTTCTGTACAGGTGTATGGGAGGGTTTTGTCAAATACAATTCATGTAAATAGGAGCTACAAAATTATCAGAAAAAAACATTTTTTTAATAACGAAGCTTGGTTTTATGCTGAATTTAATATTCGGTTATTCTTTTACCTTATTTTTAAAAATTACGACTATATTTTAGCAAATGATTTAGACACTTTACCTGCTTGTTTTTTTGTTAGTAAACTCAAAAATATTGAATTAGTTTATGATAGTCACGAATTATTTTCGGAAAGTGTGGAGCTTGAAGGAAGAAAATTTGTAAAAACCTTTTGGCAGAAATTAGAAGATTTCTTTCTTCCAAGAATTAAAAAATCATATACAGTAAGTCAGTCTATTGTTGATTTTTATGATAAGAAATATCAAAATAAAATGGGATTAATTCGTAACGTCCCTTTAAAAAAAGATCTTCAAGTAAAGGAAGAAGTTTATTTCCCAACTAAAAATAAAACAATCTTATATCAAGGCGTTTTAAATCCTGGCAGAGGAATAAAACCTATGATAAAGGCTTTAAAGTATATTGATGATCTAGATTTAATAATTATCGGTTACGGAAAAGTAGAAGAAGAATTGAAAAGTTTTGTTCGCGAGCATAAAATGAGTCAAAGAGTATTCTTTTTAGGAAGAGTAGAGAGAGACAAATTATTTAATTATACAAAACAAGCTACTTTAGGAATGGTTTTAGAGGAGCCTTTAGGGTTGAGTTTCAAATTTTCTTTGCCCAATAAGTTGTTTGATTATATTCATGCAGAAATCCCAATTATAGCTGGTAATTTGCCCGAAATATCAAAAATTATCAATGAATATAAAGTTGGAGTTTTGGTTGAAGATTACAAACCAGAAACAATTGCCAAAACAATTCACAATCTTTTAAAAGATAAAACGTTATTATCTAAAATTAAAGACAACCAACAAAAAGCAAAGAAAGTTTTGTGTTGGGAAATTGAAAGTAAAAAATTAGACAATTATTTTAAATAGCCAAATTTTATCAATCCTAAATTAACCATAATAATTCCTGTTTTAAACAATCTGGCTGGGTTGCAAGAAAGTGTTAAAAGCATCAAAAATCAAACTTTCAAAGATTTTGAGGTTTGGATTATAGATGGTGGCTCTAGCTTAAAAACTCAAAATTATTTAAATCTCTTGGAAAAGCCTTTTTTTTATCAATCAAGATTGGATAAAGGGGTGTATGATGCAATGAATAAAGGAATTGAACTAGCTAAGGGTGAATGGCTTTATTTCTTGGGCTCAGGTGATGTTTTGCATAATAAAAATATTTTAAGTGAGGTTTTTTTTAGATTATCATATGAAAATATAGGGCTAATTGCTGGTAAAATAGTTTACAATGGTTTTAGAAAACCCTTCGTATATAGCAAAAATAAAAAGGTTAAGAATATTAATTGGTCTAAAAGGATGTGGCTATTAAATGGACTACATCATCAAGGCACATTTTATAAAAAAGAGCTTTTTAATGATAGAAATTATACTTTAAAATATAAAACGTTGTCTGATTATCATCTAAATTTACAATTGCTAAAAGCAGATGTAAAATGTGTGATTTTAGATTTAGTAATTGCTAATTGTAATTCTGATGGGATTTCTAAGACTGGTAATTGGAAAATCTACAAAGAAGAAATTAATTTAAAAACCGACTTAAGTTCAATATTATTTAGACCTTTTTTCTTTAGTATTGCATTTACAAAGTTTTTGTCAAGAAAAATTGTAAATGATTAAAAGAAAGGAAATTGCAATATTAATTTCAGAGAAATTGACTTCTGAAAAAACAAGTTTAAAAAATCTTTTTAAGCAGAGCGCAAATGAAATAGGTTTTTTTTATGTTGATGATTTATTACCAAAAAATTTGGTGATAGAAATTTATAATAATTTTCCTAAAATATCAGAAACCAAACAACGTAAAAGCATTCGAGAAAATAAGTATGTGGCATATCAAATGAATAAGTATCATCCTCTTTTAGAAGAGGTTATTTATGCTTTTCAAGATCCAATTGTTGTAAGTTTAGTGTCAGAAATTTGCGGTGTTAAAGATGTCCTACCTGATGAAAACTTGTATGCAGGAGGTTTGAGTTTAATGGCAAAAGGGAACCATTTGAGTCCGCATATAGATAATTCTCACGATAAAGATCGTCAATTATGGAGAGTTTTTAATTTGCTTTTTTATGTTACACCAAATTGGAAATTAGAAAATGGAGGTAATTTAGAAATTTGGCCAAAAGGTTTGGAAAATCAACCAATTGAAATTACCAGTAAATTTAATAGATTGATAATTATGGGCACACATCAAAAATCATGGCACTCTGTAAATCAAGTTTTAGCAGATGATGTTAGATGTTGTGTGTCTAACTATTATTTTTCAGAAAAACCTTTACTATTAGACGATAATTTTCACATTACAACATTTAGAGGGAGGCCCACTGAAAAATTCAGAGATTTTATTTTAAAACTTGATAATAATTTTAGAAGTGGGTTGCGCAGAATTTTTAGAAAAGGAATTCGTGAAAACCCCCATCAGTATAAAAAGTGAAAATCAAATTTATTGAATTTCTGTTTATTAGAGGATACCTAAAATATTGTTAATATTTTTTTCAAAAAGATAGCGTGTTGAGCATTTTATTATATTTGTTCAACAAAAATCCAATAATATTATGAAATCATCTTTTTTTAGACCGCTACTTTTTTTCTTTGCTTTTGCCATATTTACTGAATTCAATGCCCAAAAATTTCAAGGTCAAGCAAAATACATGTCTAAGTCTAAAATGGATTTAGGAACGTGGGGAGCAAGAATGAGTGAAGGCCAAAAGAAACAAATTGCAGCAAGGCTTAAAAATAGATTAGAAAAAACGTATAGTTTGTCTTTTAATATGCAAGAATCTATGTTCTTAGAAGAACAAAAGGTGGATGCAATTGCAGGAGCTACAGATTCTTGGGGAGGTTATTTTTCTAGAGGACATCAATATAAAAATGTAAAAACAAATAGATTAGTTCAGGAACAAGAGTTTTATGGCAAACGCTTTTTAGTTAAGGACGATCTCTATAAAATCGAATGGAACCTAGGAACTGAAACAAAAAAAATCGGTCAATATACATGCTATAAGGCAAAAGCTTTTGTACCAACTGCAGAGTTAAAATGGTATAGTTTTTCATGGGGAGACCTCAGGAAAAAGGAAAACAATGAAGAAGGAAAGCCAGAAGAAGATTTAACTGTAGTAGAAGCTTGGTACACACCGCAAATACCCGTAGCTCAAGGTCCAGCAGAATTTTGGGGTTTACCAGGTCTTATTTTAGAAGTAAGTGCCCAAAATACAACGTTATTATGTACGGAAATTGTTTTAAATCCTGACGAAAAGGTGAAGATTCAAGCACCAGAAAAAGGAGATGAAATCACCAAACAAGCCTACGCGACAACAATCCGTACCAAAATGGCAGATATGAGAAATAATAGAAGGGGAGGAAGAAGAGGTCGTTAATAATTTATGTGATTCTCTATACCTACCTTTTATGATTAAGTACTAAAATCTGTAATAAATATGAAAAACAGCAATTTCCTTTTAATTTTATCTGTGTTATTAGTTTTAGCATGTAAAAAACAAGACAATGATAAGGTAGTAGATTCTTGTTATATGAATTCAAATGCATTAACCATTATGCATAATGGAACTGATAGAGAGTATGTTTTGTATGTTCCTAATAGTTATGATAATTCTTCATCAAGACCTTTAATGATCAATTTCCATGGTTTTGGAGGCGGAGCGGGTGATTTTATGGATGAAGCTGATATGAGATCTTTAGCAGAACAAGAAAATTTTATAATTGTATACCCTCAAGGAAGTTGTATGAATAATTTTTCACATTGGAATCCTTGTCCGTTTTCTGCAGATAATAAAAGTGCTGCTGACGATTTAGGGTTTGTAGAAGATATGATTGTGGAAATTTCTTCAAACTATAATATAGATATGGAGAGAATTTATGCAGCTGGATATTCAAATGGTGGTATGATGGCATATGGTTTGGCAAATCATAAAAGCAATTTAATAGCGGCGGTTGCCTCTGTTTCAGGAAGCATGCTTGATTGTATTGGTGAAGTTAATCATCCCATGCCGGTAATTAATCTTCATGGTACTTTAGATGATGTAATTCCTTATGATGGAAATTCAGAATACGCATCCGTAAATTCTACTGTAAATCATTGGTTGAATTTTAATAATATAAGTAATACGCCTGTAATTAGTTCAAAAGTTAATGGTTCAATTACTATCGAAAAATACTTTTATGGTCAGGGTGATAATGGAGTTTCAGTAGAGGTTTACAAATATGTTGGTGGGAATCATGTATGGTTCAATACAACATTTGAAGGTAAGAATGCTTCTGAGTTAGTTTGGGATTTTGTTTCTAAATATGATATTAACGGACTTCGATAATTTCTAAAGTATTGGTTTACAATAAAAAAAAGCTATTTTTTATAAGAAATGTAATTTAGTGGGTTTATTTTAGAAAAATATTTAATTTTTTATTATTTTTAACATAAATTTAATAATATGAAGAAAATAATATATTTGTTTGCACTATTAATTTTAGTCTCGTGCGGATCAAATAAATCTGTAACTGGAGAACCAAAAGAAAAAACTCTTAAGGGAGAATGGCAAATTACGAGTGTAAAATTCCAAGGAGAACAAGGTACTTATAAAGCAAAAATGTTTGGTTTTGATGACACATCTTGTTTTAAAAATAGTATTTGGATGTTTATACCAAATAATAACACAGGAAAATTTACAACGTCAAATAGTTCTTCTTGTGAATCACAAACCGCTAGAATTATTTGGAGTTTTGTGCAAGGTGAAACAAATAAGCTTTTGCAATTTAAGTATGTGAACCAAAAGAATAAAAATATTGATGCTATGAACAGAGGTTATCAACTTAAAATAAATAATTTAGAGACAAGTTCAATGTCTGCATCTGTAGGCGTAGTTGTTAATGGGAGCCCATTTAATGTTAATTTAATCTTCAATAAAATATCAGATAACGTTAATTTAAAATAATTATGAGAAATACTTATAAAATACTTAGTTTAATATTGGTGACTTCTTTATTCTTTAATTGCACGGCATTACAAAATGCTAATAGAACACAAAAAGGAGCGGGTATAGGTGTTGCTTCTGGTGCTTTAATTGGAGGTTTAATTGGTGGAGACCTTAAAGGAGCTCTTATTGGTGCAGCAATTGGTGGTGCTAGCGGAGGAATAATAGGAAATGTTATGGATAAACAAGCAAAGGAAATAAGTGCAGCTGTTCCTGGAGCTGGCGTTGAACGTGTTGGTGAGGGTATTCATTTGATTTTTGATGAAAACAGTGGAGTTAATTTTGCTACAAATAAATCAGATTTAACGGCAGCCTCTAAAGCTAATTTAGATAAAGTATCTAAAGTTTTAAATGAGTTTGCAGATACAAAAATTTCAATACAAGGTCACACAGATGATACTGGTAAAGAAGAATATAATATGTTATTATCCAAAAAAAGAGCAGAATCTGTAGCAAGTTATTTAGTGTCAAAAGGCATCTATAGGAGCAGGTTAACAACTGAAGCAATGGGAGAAACCACTCCTAGGTTTGATAATACAACAGCAGACGGTAGATCTAAAAATAGAAGGGTCGAAATGGCTATTGTAGCTAATGACCAAATGATAAAGGATGCTCAGGCAAAATCAGGGTATTAAAAAATAGACACTTCTAAAACTCATTAGTATTAAAATAGTATGAAAATTTTCTTACAAATAATTTCTGGTTTGTTAACGACTAGCTTTTTATTTGCTCAAGAAAATATTAAGATTGATGCTTTACACTTTTATGGCAAGCTCAGAGTGCATTCATTTTTGTTTGATAATAATATAGAATTAAATATAAACTCAATAAGGTCAGTTAATAAGAGGGGTTTCAGTCAAAAAAATATTTATTTCAATGATAATTATACTTTAATGCTTTACGCTCTAGGTTTAAATTATCATATGAATAGTAATGTAATAATATCCTCTTCAGCAAGAATTGAAGACTTTAACTTGGTAAATAGTGCCAAAGATTAAAACCCATTCTTACCAAGATTTAGCTTTAATTTTTCATATTTCACAAAAACAAATAAGTATCAAAACACATGAAAATCAATTTATTTTTAACTCCAATTTTCCTCTTATCATTTTTATTTAGTACAAATATTAAATTACCTAAGGAAATACAAAAAACAATTTATAAACAAACGAAATCCTTATCCATTGAAAATCCGAGCTCAAGTCTATGGCATGATTTAATAACTCCAGACTTGAATATTTCTAAAGAATTTTATGGAAAAATATTTAATTGGACATTTGTTGATGTAAATTTCAAAGGAATAAATTATACAACCATATATAATAATGACAAAGTTATAGGTGGAATGATTGAAATTAAAAGCGCAAAGAACTCAACATGGATTACCTCTTTACCTTTAAGTAATGAAGATTTAAATAATAGAATTAAGACGGTTATGAGCAATGGCGCAAAAGTGTTGTTGCCACCTGTTAAACTTCCTGGCAGAGGAAAACAAGTTGTCTTTGAAGGTTTACAAGGTGAAGAATTCTCGTTAATTTCAAAAAATGAATACACTGCTAAAATGGACACCAGTGAAGCTAATGGCAATTGGTTAGGTATAGAGCTTTGGGCTTCAGATGTAGAAAACGCTAAAGAATTTTATAAAAATGCTTTTGAAGTAAATGTAGAAAAAACAGAATACGACAACAAGGCTTATTGGTTATTTACTTTGGAGTCAAAAACTCTTGCAGGAATGATTCAAAATCCTGTAACAAATCAAGGCTCTCAATGGGTTCCATACATTAAAATGGATGACCCTGCTGCATCAGTTACAATAGCTAAAAAATCTTCTGGTTCAGTACTTTTAGCTCCTACAATGAAAATTAGAGGAGGGAAAATCGGAATTATTCAAGATCCTCACGGAGCAATTATCGCAATTCAAAAAAAATAAATTATGAGATTTTTAAAAAAATACAGACTGATACTTTTTATCACACTTGGAGTTTTAGTTTTTGAAACATTTTATAGCTGTGCAAATGCCCGATGGGGAACAGATGCTGGCCTAAATGTTACTTGGGGTCCAAATGGTCCTCGTGTAAGACCACATGTAGATTTTGATATTTACAATGGAGGAAGGTTAAGACATTAAATTAATTTAAAGGTTTAAAAATATAAAAGTAGCTATGAAATTTCTTAAAATATTAATCGTTTTTCTGATAGTCACATTTATATCTTGCAATAAAACTTCAAATGAAACCAAAAAGTCTTTTAGTGATAACCTAAATACTGTCGTTTACTATGGTGGAGATATTATTAGTATGGATGGGAAAGAGCTTGAATTGGTTGAATCTATTGTTTCTCAGAATGACGAGATTGTTTTTATAGGTTCAAAAGAAGAGGCTCTTAAAAGGTTTCCGAATGGAAAGAAACATGACTTGAAAAATCATGTAATGATGCCAGGTTTTGTGGAGCCTCATGTGCATCCATCGTTAGCAGCCACAATGTTACCAAATGAAATTATTGCTCCTTACGATTGGGTTTTACCAAACGGAACAAAAAAAGGAGTAACAGGCCATGAAGCCTATATGGAAAGAATCACAAATTCTATAACCCAAAATGCCAAAGAAGGTCAAATGTATTTTATTTGGGGTTATCATCAATTATGGCATGGGGAACTATCTCGAGACATTATTAATGTTATCACTAAAGACAAACCAGTAGGAATAATCCATCGTTCATTTCATGAAATATATTTAAATGATGCAGCTATTGCATTGTTAGGAATTAAAAAGGAGGACTTCAAAGGAAATCCTCAAGTAGAATGGGAGAAAGGTCATTTCTTTGAAGGAGGATGGCTAGCTCTTGTTCCAAAAATGGCTCCTATAATGTTAGAACCTACTCGTTACATGGAAGGTCTTGGCATGATGACGCAATTGATTCAAAAAAATGGAATTACCACTGTTGCAGAGCCTGGTTTTCCAAGTGCAGATTTTAACGGTGAACTTACTTTGCTTAAAAAAGAAATGGCTAAAAACCCACCTTATGATGTGTATCTAATTCCAAGTGGAACACAACTTTTTGGAATGAAAGGAGGAAATAAAGAAGCTATGGCTTTTATGGAAACTCTTGACAGTTTATACAACACTGATAATATTCAGTTTTTACCAAAACAGGTAAAATTATTTTCTGACGGTGCTATTTATTCTCAACTAATGCAAATGAAGGATAATTACACAGACGGTCATCATGGAGAGTGGATGACCCCATTAGACTTATTTAAAGATCAGATAAGTATGTATTGGGATAATGGTTATAAAATCCATGTACATTCCAATGGAGATAAAGGGATTCAACAAGTATTAGATTACTTAACGCTTGATCAAAAACGAAATCCTCGTAAAGATCACAGATTAACTTTACATCATATGGGTTATTTTACAGACGAAATGGCTGAAGAAATTAAAGCATTAGGCGTTGAGTCATCAGTAAACCCATATTATCTTTGGGCTTTAGCAGATAAATATAGTGAGAATGGTTTAGGAAAAGAAAGAGGTGAAAATTTGGTAAGGATAAATAGTTTGGTAAAAAGAAACATTCCAGTATCTTTTCATTCTGATTTTTCAATGGCGCCTATGGAACCACTAACTTTAGCATGGACAGCTGTTAATAGAGTTACTTCACAAAATAGTAGCTTTTCTCAAGATCAAAAAATATCTGTGTTTGATGCAATGAAAGCCATTACGATAGATGCAGCACGAACCTTAAACCTAGAAAAACAAATTGGGTCTATTGCCAAAGGTAAGAAAGCTAATTTCGTAATTCTTGATAAAAGTCCATTTTCAATTGAACCAATTAAAATTAAAGATATTAAAGTCCTGGCAACAGTTTTTAAAGGGGATTTTAATATCATTAAATCAAATAATTTGAAAACCAAATAATATTAGTCCCATGAAAAAAATAATCTTATGTTGTTCATTAATTACAATTTTAATAAGTTGTAAAAGTGATTCAAAACAATCAGCGGTTGCAGAACCTTACGCATTAAATCAAACCATCTACTATGGAGGTGATATTCTTACAATGGCGGGAGACAAACCTACTTATGTAGAAGCAGTAGTTCAAAGAGAAGGTAGCATTATTTTTGCGGGAACCAAGACTGATGCAATGCAAAGGTTTGAAGGAAAAGCCAAAGAATATAATTTGAAAGGCAAAACAATGCTACCTGGGTTAATAGATGCACATGCACATTTTGGTAATTTTTCATCACAGGCAATTGGAGCACAAATATTACCTCCACCAGATGCAGGAGCAAAAAATATTGATGCTGTTATTAGCATATTAAAAGAATGGAATACTCCAGAAAATCGTGCATTAACAGGATGGATTTTTGGAGCTGGATTTGATGACAGTGTGATGGAAGACAAGCGTTTTCCAACAAAACACGATTTGGATAAAGTTACGACTGAATTCCCTATTATGATTATACATATTTCAGGTCATTTTGCAGTTGTAAACTCAAAAGGTTTAGAACTTTTAAATATTACTGCGGATACTAAAAACCCTGAGGGTGGTCTTATTAGAAGAGAAAATGGGAATGAACCTAATGGTGTTTTAGAAGAACTTGCGGCTATCCCTTACTACGCAAAGGCATTAACACCAAAAACAGTGGAAGCTGCTGAAACTTTTTTTAATGCAGGTCAAGATATGGCTTTATCATTTGGCTATACCACTGCACAAGAAGGTAGAGCTATGCTTGAGAATCATGCTTTCTTAGCTGCAAAAGCCGAAGAGAATAAATTAAAACTAGATGTTGTAAGTTACGTAGATTACATGTTTGTGGATACCCTTATGTATACTAAATGGAATTCTAAAAAATATGATAAAAAATACCGAATTGGCGGAATGAAATTAACCTTGGATGGCTCGCCACAAGGAAGAACTGCTTGGAGAACAAAACCATACTTGCTTCCTCCAGATGGAGCAAAAGAGGGTTATTTAGGATACCCAGCGATTCCACAAGATAGTGTTTTAGAAAACTTATACAGAAAAGGATTTGCAAATGACTGGCAAATTCAAACGCATGCAAATGGTGATGCGGCTATGGATCAAATGATTAGAGCTATGCGCAAGGTAACAAGTGAATTTGAAAAGAAAGATAGACGTAATGTTTTAATTCATGGTCAGTATGTTAGAGAAGATCAATTAGATGCATATAAAGAATTAGATATAATTGCATCATTATTTCCATTGCATACATTTTATTGGGGAGATTGGCACAAAGAGATTATTGGTGATGAACTAGGGAATAAAATTAGTCCAACTAGAACAGCTTTAAACAAAGGTTTAAGACTAACAATCCATACTGATGCACCAGTAGCGTTGCCAAATTTAATGAGAATGGTAGGTATTACAGTTGAGCGTAAATCTAGGTCTGGGAAAGTAATTGGAGAAAGTGAAAAGTTAACTCCTTACGAAGCCTTAAAAGGAATAACAGAGTGGTCTGCTTATCAGCATTTTGAAGAAAATACCAAAGGAACGATTGAGGAAGGGAAATTGGCCGACTTGGTTATCTTAGATAAAAATCCATTGAAGGTTGATGAAGCAGATATCAAAAACATTGTGGTGTTAGAAACAATTAAAGAAGGTATTTCTGTTTACAAAAAATAGTAAAATTAAAAGACACATCTTAAAATGAAGTTGAGTCTTTTAAATTTAATTTTTTAATAGAGATGAAAGAACTGAGTTTAGGGAAAATTTCTATACATATTTACGGGGAAGATATAGCAGTCAAAGATTTATTTATAAATGACGAATCATTTCAACATTATTTAAGATCGTCTTTTAAAAATGAATTTTCTAATGGTAGATTTAAGGAGCCATTTATGTTGCGTTTAGAATCTAAATTATCTAGTTTGATAGAAAATAAGAAGTCTTCTTCAAATCACCTTTTGTATGGTTGTGTAGATGCTTGTTGCGATTATATATTTGTAAAAATCAAATTTGTCAACAACAAAATTATTTGGGATAAAATTGGACGAAATACAGACTATGTTCATCCTAAACCAACTATAAAAAATAAAATTCAATGGTTGACTAATTTTAAACCTATTATTTTTTCTAAAGAAAATTATAACCAAGTAATGAATCAAATTGAATCAAAATGAAAAAAAAACTTTTTATAATATCTTGTTTTGTTATCACACTTTTAGTTACCGGTTGTGATAAAAAAACGAATACAAATGAAAAAACTCCAACAATTATGGAAGAAGTCCCGAAAAATTTAGCAGGAGGATGGAAAAGTATGGAAGTAAACGATAAAATTAAAGAAATCGCTGACTTTGTAGTGTCTGATAAAAATATTGAAAGTAAAGTTATTAAAATTACAGATGCTAGCTCTCAAGTTGTAAGTGGTAGAAATTTTAGTTTTAAGTTGCATTTAGAAAATGGAGAAATTTGGGGTGCTAAAGTGTATGAAAATATTAAAAAAGAGAAAAAAGTAACACTTTTTGATAAATTAAAATAATTATTGATATAACAGTTAAATTTACAAATAATTATATATCAATCATTTTATTTTTTATAAGCTTCTCAGTAAGTTCACAAAGTAATGATTGGTTCACGGTTGCTAAAAAAGATGTGTCTTATAAAAGCGACAAGGATGTCATTAATTTAAGAGGTAATGAGAAAGAAATCTCTCAGTTTAAAATTAAATGTACCCAAGGAAATTTAAAAATTAAATATATAGTGGTGCATTATAAAGATAAAAGTAAAATCAATAAAAAGACAAAAGGTACAGGACTTTTAACTAAAGGCATGAGCTCTTTTGTTTTTAATATTGAAAAAGGGAAAATAATAGATAAGATCGAGCTTTCTTACGAAGCTATTGGTAATATGCTTGTAACAAAAAGAGCGAAAATTGAATTATTAGGAAGAAAAAAATAAATGAAACAAATTAAATAATTATGAAGTCAAGTAAACTAAAAATAATAGCACTTGTTTTTTTAACCCTGTCGCAAGTGAGCTTTGCACAAGATCAAACTGTAGATGCTTCTAAACCAACAAACTTATACACCCAATTGAATGCAGCTTTTGAATATCAAGCTAGAGACGGCTCTGACTGGTATGGAACTAGAATTAACGTTCAATATGCATTTGATGCAGATAATTTATTACTTGTAGAAGTTCCGTTATTGTATAATGAAGGAACAAGTAAATTTGGTTTATCTGATACCAGAGTGCGTTATTTTCATGCATTAAAACGGAATATTACTATAAGATTAATTGCCATTGCACCTTATGTTGACATTACAATACCACCTGGCTCAACTAAAAATGGTTTAAGCTTAGGCATTTGGTCATTAGCGGCTGGTGTTGTTGCAGGTTATGTGGTTTCGCCTAAAATTGCCATGTTCCCTGGTGTTGGACTTGTACACGTAACAGCACCAGATGATTATGTTGGCAGTTCCCAGACAGGGGTAAATTTCCAAACCAATATGAGTATTAGCTTTTCTCAAAGAGCATTTTTATTTGTAAATCCTATTGTTACTATTTTAGAGAAAACCAATTGGTCTAGTGAGTTTAACTTTAACTATATGATTACACCAAACAAACTAAAAGTAAATTTGGGGTATTTTCCTAACTTTACAAATGATATTAATACTTTTAGATTAGGGGCAACTTTATTCTTGTAAAACACTATTATTTTGAAAGAAAAATTAAAAAAAATATTTTATCGGCTGCTATTAATTATTGTAATTTCTTTGGGAATCGCCTATTGGGTTTGTACATGGACTTTCTCTGAAGGAACACGATCAGGATATCTCATAAAGATTTCTAAAAAAGGTGTTGCGTTTAAAACTTACGAAGGAGAACTAAATCTTGGAGGTGTAAATTTGTCAAACGGATTAGAAGGTAACATATGGTCTTTTACAATGTTTGATGATGAATTGGTAAAAAAAATGAAAGACCTCGAAGGAGACAAAGTAAAGTTATTTTATAAAGAAAGATACAAAACACTGCCTTGGCAAGGAGACACAAATTATATTGTTACCGATATAGAAAGACTAAAACAATAAAAACAAAAAATAATGAGAAGGAATTTTATTTATATTTTTTTAATTTCAATATTTATGGGATGCTCCAAAAATGTAAAAACAGAAATATTCTATATAAATAGTTTTAAAAAAGATTGTGTTGGAGTAGCTCCAATGAGTTGTCTTCAAATAAAAAAATCTGAGGATTCTAATTGGGAAAACTTTTATGAGAAAATTTCGGGGTTCAATTATGTTCCTGGATATATGTATAAAATTGAGGTTGAAGTTGAAGAGACAGAGAAAGAAAATACTCCTGCAGATAAATCAATATATTCATATAAACTAAAAAAAGTTATGTCTAAAGAAGTGGATAGAAAATTACGTATAAATGATATTTGGGTGGCTTCAAAAATTGGAGATATTCAAATACAACAACTTGAGATGCAACCTAGAATTGAAATATCAGTTAAAGATATGAGCCTTCAAGGAACAGACGGATGTAACTCCATTAGAGCATCTTTAAAAACGTTAACTGAAAGAGATGTAACTTTTGGAGCTGCAATGGGAACAAGAAAATTATGTCCAAATATGGAGATTCCAAACGTTTTTAATGTTGCTCTACAAAGTGTAAACTCATACGAAATTAAAGAAAATAAACTGTACTTATTTGATAACAATGGAAAAGAACTGATCCAATTTTTTAAAATTGATTAAAAACACTCACGCTCTTTAATAAATGAAATTCTTTTTTAAACTTTCCAATAAAATATCTGTTGTATTTATAGTATGTTTTGTGAGTTCTTGTTCATTGGTAAAAATTGAAAATGAACAGATTCCTCTCTCTAAAACTGATTTAAATACGCGATTACTTACTCAGGCATTTGTGCAAGACGCGTCTAAAAAAGTAGAGGTTGCTGCAGACAGTATTTTAAAATCCAGTAAGGATGTAGAAATTCAAAAAAATGCCTTAAAATGGAAGATTAATACATTATCTGCTTTGAGGTCTGTGGGCTATCAAACTTCACCTAATATAGCCTTAATGGATACATGGGTGTTAACTTCAAGTATAAAAGATTATTTTTCTGAACAAACAGCTCAAAATTTATTTGGTACTTATAAAGATTTACCGATTTCAGTTTCGCAGAAAAATTTAGATCAAATAAAAAGAATTGCCAAAGTAGGTATTCCAAAAAGTGAATATAAAGATACGGAAGGTTTTGTTAGAACATTTACAAAAAAGTATCCAGCAAAAAACTTAACATTCAATCATCACCCTGTTAGGGAATCATACCTAGATTTTAAGAGAATACCAGATAGTTTAGCGGTGCAAACTGTGGGTTCTTTATCTGAAGTAGTTGCAGATTTAACCAATAGAATTTCGGTAGCATCAGAAACCACAGGTAAACAAATTCAATGGAACAGCGAGCTTTTTATGAAAGCGCAAGGTTTTGATGAAAAAAGTCTCAAACAACTTTCAGATAGCATCAATGTAAAGATCAATCGTTTTCTTGAAGTTGCAGAACAATCACCAGAACTTTTGGATGAAGCCTTAATCAACCTTCAACAACAACTAAACAGTTTTAATGCTAGAATTGATGATAATGTTTCTTATACATTAGACTATCTTTCTACTGAAAGAGCATTAATTTATGAAGTTGTAGAGAAAGAAAGGATAAAATTAGATTCAATAATTCAAAGAGAAAGAAAAGCGTTATCTAAAGATGCAGATGCGCTTAGCACCAAGCTTTTAGATAATACAATGAATCATATAAAAGACTTGGTAAAAACCGCTTTATTGTATATTATTATTTTATTAGCTGTAATTATCTTTTTACCCTTTGCTATAGGTTTTTATGTTGGTAAAATTGTGCAACAAAAAAAGAGAAAAAAGTTAGATTAATTTTAAATTTAGAATAACTTTTTACAGGAGTTAAATCTTAAACTCCTTCACAAAACTTGTATTTCATGCAAAAAGGATTTTGTATTTTTGATCTCATTAAAAATCATTAGAAATTATTCAAAATATGCCCTTTAAAGTAAGAAGTTTAACTTTATTCACATTTGTAATGCATTGTTTTACAGGTTTTACACAAAATATTGATGGTATAGATTACGGAACTTCGTCTACCTTAGAAATTCTTTCTTGGAATATTGAAAATTTTCCCAAAAATGAGGCTACAACTGTGGCAAAAGTTGGTGATATAATTGAAGCATTAAATGCAGATATAATTGCCATTCAAGAAGTAGATGATAGAAATAGTTTCAATGAAATGGTTGCAAATATGGAATCATACGAAGGCTATTTAGAATCTGAGTGGTTTGCTGGACTTGCTTTTATTTATAACAAAAACACGATAGAAATTAATTCGATTTATGAAATTTATACCACTTCACAATATTGGTCTCCTTTCCCAAGGTCTCCCATGGTTATGGATTTTAATTTTAAAAATCAAAGATATATAGTTATTAACAATCATTTAAAGTGTTGTGGCGATGGTTTTTTTGATGTGAATGATTCTGATGATGAAGAAACAAGAAGGTATAATGCCAGTATTTTATTAAAGGAATATGTAGATGACAATTTTTCTGATGCACAAGTAATTATTTTAGGCGATTTAAATGACGAATTAACGGATGACTCTCAAGACAATGTTTTTAGAACTATTATAGAAGATAGCAACAACTATTTGTTTACTGACATTGACATTGCAAATGGCAATAGTTCAAATTGGTCATTTCCAAATTGGCCATCGCATTTAGATCATATTTTAATAACAAACGAATTATTTGAAAAATTTGAAAACGAAAATTCAAATATTGAAACAATTAAACTAGAAGAATATCTAGAAAATGGCTGGTATGAGTATGATCAAGATATTTCAGATCACAGACCTGTTGCTTTAAAAATATTTGCAGACTCAAATTTGCAAACAACAGATGAAATGATGGTTGCATCATTCTTTACAAATAGTCCCAATCCAATAAAAACAGAAACAAATTTTACATTCAAATCAAAATTTAATTTAGATAGAATAGAAATTTATACGACTAAAGGCCAAAGAATATCATCACTAAATATTGATAAAAATCAATCATCAATTCCGTTTTACACTAGTCATTTAGCCAATGGTGTTTACTTTGCAAATTTGATTTCAAATAACATTGCAATTGCATCTAAAAAAATTGTAATTTTAAAATAATTATAATTTAAATACCATTGAGCATGTTAAAATCAATTTTAATGTCTACTCTGCTGCTAGTTTTAATTTCGAGTTGCAGTAAAAATCCCATAAATATTTCATCAGTTATTAAAGTTAATATTGATAAAAATAGTGATTTAGACAGTCTTATTATTTATGATAAAGAAAATTCTTGGGAAATAAAATCTTGTCTTCGATTTATAAATACAAGAACTGTTATTGATACGTTATTGATTTCAGATCAAAAAATATATCAAGTTTATGCTTTTAGAAAGGGAGTACAAAGCGAATTTGGAGAGATTTTGATAGCACCAAATAGCGATATCAATTTAAATATTGAGGAGAATAAATCCACTCATGATGCTATTTATAAAGGAACTTTTGAAATTCCCAATAATTTTTTAGCGTATTCTAAAAAAGTTCAAAACGAACTCACTAATTGGGTAAGGAAAGGTATTGATTCTGCCAGTTTAAATCTTAAAATAGCGCAAAATAAAGACTTGATTGTAAAGAAATCTAATACCCTTAATATTATTGATTCTTTAAAAATAGATGCTTTTGAAAAATTTGACGCTTTCTCTAATATCTTAAAAAAGAAGAATAAAAAATACAGATATAAGGCTTCTTTAATAAATTTAATTGGTAATAATTTTTCCTTTAAGGATGTTAACAATACATCAAAATCACTTCAGGATTTTAAAGGAAAGTATGTTTATATAGATGTTTGGGCAACCTGGTGTAAGCCTTGTAAGGTAGAACACAAATTTTTAGAAGAATTAGAAACCTATTTCTCAAGTAATAAAGACTTTCAAATTATTTCTATCAGCACAGATCGTGATTATCAAAAATGGAAAAAACATGTGGTAGATAATTCCATGAAGGGCATTCAAATACATTCAGGGTTAGATAGTGAATTTGTAAAGTTTTATGATATTGGAGCATTACCAAGATTTATTTTTCTGGATAAAGAAGGTAAAATTATCAGTCCGGATGAAATTAGACCTTCCAATACAAATTTGAAAGCCACGATAGAAGAAGCGCTTCAGAAAGTTTAGTTATTAATTAATTTTTTAACATGATAAAATTTAACCCCGTAATTTTAGAGTCAAAACCTTTTGCAGAATTAATAGAACAATCAGAATATTTAACTTTTGAAAAAAAGGAAATTATTGTTCAGGCAAATCATGTATGTAACTATTTGTATTTGATAGAAACAGGACTTTTAAGAAGTTATTATTTTGATTTAAAAGGTAATGATATTACACATTGGTTTGCATCTGAAAGTATGTTAATGACCATTCCTCCAAGTTTTTTTAACCGAGAAGAAAGTCAATTTAATTTAGAAGCAGTAGAGAGAACAACGGTTAGGGCTTTTTCTATTGATCTGCTAGAAAATGCCTTTGAAAAACATAGAATTATAGAAACATTTTGCAGGGTAATGGTAACACAAACAATGATTTCTTTAGGTAAAAAAGTAATTGACTTGCAAACAAAAACTGCGGAAGAGAGGTATAAAGATTTAAAAGCAAACTATCCTGGCATTAGCAAAAGAGCCAGTTTAGGTCAAATTGCTTCCTATTTAGGAATTACGCAACAAAGTCTTAGTAGAATAAGATCAAAAAAGAAATGAGTCATATGTTTGTTATCATCAAATTAATATTTAATCCGGCAAAAAGGACATGAGATTTCATTTACTTTTTTTATTGTGTACTATCAGCTTTTCATTGTATTCTCAAAACGATACAATTGCCTTAAAAAACGGCAAAAAAATATATGGTGAAATAAAAAACATTCAATCAAATGTACTTACCGTAGAAACTTCCTACAGCGATAGTGATTTTAAAATAAATTTTAAAGAAGTTACAGGAATTAAAATACAAAAGATTTGCTTTGTTTTACTTACAAAAGGGAGAAGAAGAACGGGCTATGTCAAGTCAAATAAATCCAATTACTTTACAATTACAGCAAAAAATAAAGTTAAGGAAACGTTTAAGCTAACAGATTTAATTTCTTTGGATGAATTATCAGAAGAGTTCTGGGATCGGTTTAAATTTAATATTGATTTAAACTATAACTTAACAAAAGCAAATAAGGCAAGTCAGTTTGTAATTGAAGGAAATTTGAGTTACAGAGATTTAAAATGGATTTCAAATTCATCATTTAGTGCTTTAAATTCTAAGCAAGACAATACAGAAGACATTCAAAGAACTGAAGTGAAAGCCGATATTAAACGCATACTCCCAAAAAAATGGTACTTACTAAGTAATTTGGGGTTTTTATCTAATACAGAGCAAGCAATAGAATCTAGATATACCATAAGTACCGGAATTGGAAGGTATTTGCTGTTTACTCAGAAACTTTCTTTAGGTTTTAATTTTGGTGTAAATTTTAATATTGAAAAATTCAATGATGCTACAAATAAAAATTCATCATCAGAACTTTATTTTGGTTCTGAGTTTGATATGTTTGATTTCAATGATTTTAAACTAATAACCAATATTAATTTATTTCTTAGCAAAGGAGAATTAAGAAGAATTAGAGCAGACTATACTATTAACATTCAATACGATTTACCTTTAAACCTTTATATCAAAACTGGGTTTAAATTTAATTATGACAATCAATCAGCAATTACAGGAAGTAATTCTGATTATCTATTTACTTCAGGTTTTGGATGGTCTTTCAACTAACTAGAATAACTTTAACTTTTAATTGAAGTAAAAAAATCTTTATTTTTTTTAACATGAGTTAAATTTTTTTTGGCTTATTCACTCTAAATTTGATTTATACCGTTATAAAATCTTGTAAAATTTATATGAGTAAGATGAACATTTTATTAAATATCTATTAGCTCATTTCAAATTCTCAAGAGTTTCCCCAAACTTCACATTTAATAAATATAAGTATGAGAATTACATTAAAAATTTCGTTTTTACTTTTCTTTTTAACCAGTTATTTGACCTGCGCTCAAGGAGATGGGCCAGAAAGTCATTTTCTAAAACCACAAAAAATGTGGGGTTTAAACATAAAATATCTAAACCTAAATCAGAACATGTCTGTAAACGGGGATTTACTGACACCGAATCTAAACCTAGAGATTAATTCCTTTCCCATAACACTTTTTCATGTCTTCTCAATTAAAGGGCAACATGCCGAAATTGTAGCTATGATGAATCCTACATCTATATCGTCAACCTTAGATTTACCAAATCCACTTGAGGACAGAGTTTTTGATAAAACAGCTTTCTCCGACGGATTTATTGGGTTAAAAGTTGGAATGGTTAATGGTAAAGCAATAAGCCTAGAAGATTATATGAAAGGTAAGATAAACTTTACAATGATGAGTTATTTTAGAATATGGTATTCTGGATCTTATGACAAGGATGAATTGGTAAATATAGGTACAAATAGAACTACTTTTGAATATGGGATCCCCACAACAATGTCTCTTTGGTCTAAAGGTAATTCCTCAACAAACCTCGAACTATTTCCAAGCATACGATTTTTTACAAAAAATAAAGATGTGTTAGTTAATCCTGTTTCAAATGCAAGTGTAGAAAGAACTCAAGCTCCTTTATTTGTTTTTGAGAATCACATTATACATAACTTTAATAAAAAGTTACGTGCCACTTTAAATGGAAGATATCAGGTTGGTGGACAAACCACAACTGATGGGAGTAAAGATGGCAATTCTTTCAATAATTATGGAGCAACAATTGGTTTAGGTTATCAATTACATCCACTTATTTATTTACATGCAGATTATGGTGGCATTGTATTCGGAGGTGGTGAAGCAGAGTCTAACATGTTTAGATTTAACTTACAACTAAATTATTTAAAAATTAAAAAAAATAAATAGTCATGAACAAGCTAAAATTTATAACCATTTTATTATTAATCTTTTTCGTTTCATGTAAAAATGAAAAAAATAACAATTCAAGTACAAAGGAAATTTCAATTTCAAAAGCAGATTCAACAAAAGTAGCTTTAGTTACTCAAGCATACATTTATGGTTATCCTATGATGACGATGGATTACACCCATAAAATATCATCAAATGTAGCGTCAGATAACGGTATGGGAAAAGGCCCTATGAATCAATGGGGGAATATGCATAAATTCCCGAAAGCAGGCTTTACAGAAGTGGTTCGTCCTAATCTTGATACCTATTACAGTGTTATATATGCAGATTTAGGTGAAAGCCCTTTATACTTGCATATACCAGCTACAGAACGGTATTATCTCATGCCAATATTAAATGCTCATGGTGATGTAATTAAGTCTGTAGGATCAAGAACAACAGGGCAAGGTGCTGTAGATATCGCTTTGGTAGGTCCAACATATGATGGTGAAATTGATGATGATTTAACAGTAATTAGATCTACAACAAATCTTAATTGGATGTTAGGAAGAGTAGCTGTAAAAAATAATGAAGATGGTAAAGTTGAAATAGCAAATTTTCAATCTAAATTAATTGCTCGTCCTCTTTCTGAACGTAACAACAAAAATTATGTAAATCCTAAAGGAATAATTAATCCTGATTATTTAAATAAAGTTCCTATGGATGAAGTAGATAATAAAGATATTACCACCTATTTAAATGAAGTCATGCAATTAATGATAGATAACCCCGGTTATGCTACTGATAAACCTTTACTAGAAAAATTAAAAACCATTGGATTTGAGCCTGGAGGTGATTTTAAATTGGATCAATTTAATTCCCAAACACAAGAAATGGTAAAGAAAGTACCTTCAATAGTCCAAGGATTATTTTCAAAAATGACTGCAAATCCACCAACTGAAAACCTTCAAAATGGATGGAATGTAATTACATCTGGTTTAGGAGAATATGGTACAGGATACTTTTTAAGAGCTTATGTTACAAAAATCGGTTATGGTGCAAATCAGTCTGTTGATGCTATATATCCAAACTCTGCAGTGGATTCTGATGGCAATAATTATAATGGATCCAATAAATATGTTTTACATTTTGATGCTGACCATATGCCACCGGTAAACGGATTTTGGTCTTTAACAATGTATGATAAAAAAGGCTTTTTGGTAGACAATGCTATCGACAGATATAATTTAGGAGGGATGAAAGACTTGACCTATAACCAAGATGGTTCCTTAGATATATTAATCCAAGCTGAACAACCTGAGAAATTAAAATCAAACTGGTTGCCAAGTCCTCAAGCCGGTGAAGAATTTGAATTAACCTTTAGAATGTACTACCCTAAAGAAAATGTTATAAACAGATCCTATAAAATGCCTGGAGTCCAAAAAGTTAAATAAAATATCAAATTGACTCATTATGAAAAAAATGTATATTATTACTATTGTTTTAGCCTTAGCAATATTATCTTGCAAGAAAGACAAAGCTACAGAGACAAATACAGATGAAGTAAATAAAACAGTAAAAAAAGTTACTTCTGAAAAAGCAACAACCATTCTGACAGATGAAAATTTTGGTCTAGCAGAATCACAAATGATTTTTGCAAAATATATAAAAGACATTGCTGCCATAACTAAAACAAATGGCGTAGGTGTTTTTATGCACAATAAAAAGGCTGCAGATCCAAAAGACAAAACGGTTGTAAGAATCAATTTTGACACACAATACTCTGTTGCAATTTTAGATTTAAAGGAGGAAGCAACGTTAATAATGCCCGAAACCAATGGACGTTACCAAAGTGCTTGGTTTATCACTGAAGAGCATTATAATCCAATGGCAATCAACAACCCTGGAACTTATAAAATAACCCAAGAAGATATGGGTTCTAGATATATTATGCTAGTGATTAGGACTCAGGTGAATATGACTGATCCAGAAGATCTTGCAAAAGTATCAGCATTACAAGATCAGTTACAACTAAGTCAAAAAGATAGAGGATCTTTTGTAATGACTAACAATTGGGACAGGGCTGAGGTTTTAAAAATGCGCAAGAAATACCAAAAAATCGCAAAAGAAAAAGGTATTGTTTCAAGTGTTATGTTTGGTAAAAAGGGAGAAACAACTTTAGAAAATCACAATGCTGGTATATCCACAGGTTGGGGAGGTATGACCTCTAAACAAGCGGTTTATCCTAATTATCAACCTAAAAATTCAAATCCTGCAACGTTAACTTTAAAAGATGTTCCTGTCGATGCTTTTTGGTCTATTACTGTTTATGATCAAGGAGGATGGGTTATTGGAGAAAAATTTAATGTGAATAGTTCTTTTGCAAAAACGAACGAAAAAGGAGAATATATCATACATTTTGGAGGTGATAAAAATGCTGACAACTATCTTGATACTTTTGAAGGATGGAACTTTATTTTACGCATGTATCAACCTACAGAAAAATATTTTACTGGTTCTTGGAAAGTCCCAGAGTTAGTGCAATTATAAAATTTAAAAACAGATAATTATGAAAGCTTCAATAAAAATTTACGCAACACTACTACTATTTTTTCTAACCTTTACGCTTGCTTCTCAAGAAACAATAACAATCACAGAGGAAAAAAAAACGACACTTAAACTGCCAAAGGATTACTCCAAAACACTTGGCTTGTATATTTTCCCTTCAAAAAATCAAGACAGTTTACAACAGCAAAAAGATTTGAAAGAATGTTATTCATGGGCATACAATCAAACTAAATTTGACCCAATGAATCCTACAAAAGTTACGGTTAAAGAAGCTGAAAAGGTAAAAGGCGGAGCCGTTGCAGGAGCCGCAAGAGGGGCTGTTGCAGGAGTGGCTATAGGCGCAGTTGCAGGAGATACTGGAGATGGCGCTGCAATAGGGGCAGTAACAGGCGCAATTAGAGGAAGAAGAGCCACTAGAAGAGCGCAGAGTATGCAAAATGCTCAGAATACTCAAAAAGCTAAAAGTATTGAAAGCGAAATGAAAACGAGTTTCGTAAAAGCTTTTTCAGCTTGTATAAAAGCAAAAGGTTATAGTATCAACTAAAATAATCAAAATATGAAAGGTGCAATCATCCTATTACTTTTTTTGTTATCTTTTAATCTTTCGTACGCTCAAGAAAAAGAGAGAGAAAAAGAGGAACAAAAAAAGAAGTCAAAAAATATAAAAGTTGTTCCTTACATAAGTTACAATAGAACCTACGAGTTTATGTTTGGAGCTGTTCCTATGTTAATGTATAAGGTTAACAAAAAAGACACCATATCTCCAGAATCCATTTCGGGTCTTATGGGCATATATACCACTAATAAAACTTGGTTTGCCATAGCTTTTTCCAAATTATATTTAATGGAAGATCATTGGAGAATAACAATAGGAGCTGGTTTAGGAACTGCAAATTCACAGTTTCTTAGTGGTGGTACTAGCTCAAGTTTTATAGATTATCAAACAGGAGCAGATTTTTTCAAATTAGAAGTACAACGTAAAATAGGAGAAGATTTATATTTTGGTGCTAACTATATGTACACTAAATTTAATAATGAGTTTGCTTTTGAAACACCGGTAAATGAAGAAGTAACACTTAATGGTTTAGGATTGGTATTTCTTAGAGATAAAAGAGATAATGTTTACTACCCAACAAAAGGATCTGAGTTAAATTTAGATTACACAGGATATCTTGGTTTTATGGGTAATGATGATGAATCAAGTAAAATTGAATTACAGTACAATCATTTTTTTAAAGCTAAAAGAGGCAAAGATGTAATTGCAGTTAGAGGTTATGGAGGTTTTGGTTTAGGAAACGTACCATTTAATAATTTACTTGTTGTAGAAGGTACAGACTTAAGAGGGTATTCTATGGGCGAATATAGAGGTAAACAATTAGTAGCTTTACAAGGAGAATATAGATATAACTTTAAAGGAAACATGGGCCTTGTAGGTTTTGCTGGTTTAGGTTCGGTTTATGGCTCAGAAGTTGAAACCAATAGCGGTAAAATATTACCAAGTGTAGGTATGGGATATCGCTATACTGTATTTCCAAAAAATAAAATGAACATTGGTATAGATGTTGCCGCAGGAAGAGACGATTGGGGTGTTTATTTTAGAATTGGAGAAGCTTTTTAAATTGATGCTTTTATAATTTATAAAAGATTAGGTAAATCATTTTATCTAAATGCTATGGCGTAGTAAAGAGCCTTATTACCCTGAATAAAGTTAAATTAAGGTACAAAAAATGACTAAAATATTAAAAATAGCGCTACTATTTATTTTAATTACAGGTTGTAAAGAAACTCAAAATAACTATTTTAGATTACCAAATCAAAACGAAGTAATATTTGCTATGAATAAAAAAATGAATTCTAGTGATTTGCCTAGTGTTGTTGCTGTAGCATCAAATAAATTTGATGAAGAAGTGTCTTTTTGTTACGGCAAAGGAATTTGGAATAAAGATGTAAATATCACAAAAAATCATATTTTTCAGCTTCATTCTATGACCAAACTACTTACAAGTGTTGCAGCTCTGCAGCTTGTTGAGAGAGGTAGAATTAGCTTAGATGAGGATTTAAGTTCCTTGATGCCGGAAATGACAAGTATTCCAATTTTAGAAAATGGAAAACTATCTCAAGCTAATAAATCACTTACTTTAAGACATCTTTTGACGCATACTTCTGGATTCGGTTACGCTTGTTGTACCGATGCTGAATTGGCTAAATTTAATTATACAAACTGGAAATATGAAGATGCTCCTAGAAGGTTTGAAAGTGGAACTGAATTTATTTACGGTACAAGTTTGGAATGGGTAGGAAAGATTATTGAAAAAATTTCTGAATCTACTTTGAAAGATTATTTTAAAGAAAATATCACTTATCCATTACAAATGAATAGAACTTTTTTTAATGTTCCAGATACTTTGCAGCAATTTATCGTTTCAAGAGGTTATAGAGGTGCAGACGGAAAACAACCATTAGTAGAAATGTCAAATCGAATTCCAAAGGAAAAAGCGACTAAATTTAGCGGTGATGATGGTTTATGGTCTTCACCAAATGACTATATGAAGCTTCTTAAATGTTTACTCAATTATGGTACTGTCAACAATGTAAAATTGTTAGAGAAAAAAACGGTGGAAGAAATGTTGAAAAATCAAATTGGAGATATAAATATGGATAGTAAAGGGAATTATTTTAACCCTGCATATTGCTGTAATCTTGAAAATTTTACGACCAACACTACTAAATGGGGTCTGGCTTGGGCTATTGATAATGAAGGAAAAAATTATGGTCGTCAACCAGGAACTGTATTTTGGGGTGGAATGATGAATACTTATTTTTACATAGATTATAAGTCTGGAATTGCTTCTTGTATTTTTACACAGCACATTCCTTTCAATCACAAAGAAACCACCTCAATATTTGATGAGTTTTCAAGGATGGTATATTCAAAAAATATCTTAGAATAAAATCTTAATGCTAACTTTGTATTCAATTTAGATTTATACAATCATAGGTTAAAGATGAACTTCAGAGCAAGGGGTTAATTAACTTAACAATATTAAATTGGCAAAATTTCAATTTTATAATAGAGCAAATTACTTGCATTTTTTACGCGTTTACCGTACCTTTATAAAACAAGCAAATTATTGCCCAAAACTACTTTCTTTTTACCTTTTGTAAAAATACTACATCTTTTACTCATTTATACTAGTATATTTTGTAAAATATACTAGAACTTTTAGTCAAATATACTAGTATATTTACAAAAGAGATACGTATGCGTGTTGCAAAAGTTACTATAGTTTGTTAAAATACATACTGATGTTTGCACTGCTTTTGCCTGTTAAAAGGTAAAGCCACAAACTTGCCAATAAAATACAAGTGTTTAACCTTAGCGTTAGTGCAAGAGCACCTAATTTTCATGTTGGCTATTTTATATCTAATACAAGCCATATTACATGAAATATTAGAGACAAAAAACTCAATTAGCCATAGATTATTTCCATCCTGAAGGAGTTTTTTTTATTCTGTCATAAAATTCTCATTCAGTATTTTTTTAAGATAAAATAGTACTTGGTTGGCATTATCTTTAGAAAAAACGAGTGGTGGTTTTATTTTTAATACGTTATGATCAGGGCCATCAGAACTCATTAAAATACCATGTGCCTTCATTCTATTAATAAGATAGCTAGTTTGTTCTGGTAATGGATTTTTTTGAGCATCTATCAATTCTATTCCTAGAAAAAGACCTTGCCCACGAACTTCTCCAATAATAGGAAAATCTTTGGCTAAATTTAAGAGTTGGTCTTTTAAATAAGTCCCAACTTCTAGTGCGTTTTCTTGTAATTTTTCTTTTTTTACAGTCTGTAATACGGCAGTCCCAATAGCACATGAAACCGGGTTTCCGCCAAAAGTATTAAAAAACTCCATACCATTGGCAAAACCATTAGCTACTGCTTCAGTGCACACAACAGCAGCCAAAGGATGTCCGTTTCCTATGGGTTTTCCTATGGTAATAATATCTGGAAGTACATTGTGTAATTGAAAGCCCCAAAAAGTTTTTCCAAGTCTACCACAGCCCACTTGTACTTCATCAGAAACACACAAGCCACCAGCTTTTCTAACCGCTTTATAAGCCTCAGATAAAAAGCCTTTTGGCAACTCTATTTGTCCGCCACAAGAAATAATAGGTTCTATAATTAGCGCACTTACCCCATCTTCTGTTTTATGAATAGTATTAATGCATTTTTGTACTTCTTCTGCATATTTTTTTCCAGTATTCTCGCCTCTGTATTTTCCTCTAAAAGCGTCTGGTAACGGAAAAATATGAGTGTATTCTGGGGCTCCTTTGCCACCTTTCCCATCAAATTTATAAGAAGAAATAGCTACGCAAGTGTTGGTATTTCCGTGATAACCAACTTCAGAAGCAATAACATGTTGTTTACCTGTAACTGTTTTTGCCATTCTAATGGCCAATTCATTTGCTTCACTGCCAGAATTTACAAAATGAACAACGCTTAATTCTGGTGGTAAGGTTTCTAAAATTTCCTTGGCTAATAAGTTGATATTTTTATGAAGATAACGTGAGTTTGTATTCAGTAAGGCCATTTGCTTTTGCCCAGCGTGCACAATAGCAGGATGTTCATGGCCAACATGCGCAACATTGTTCACAGTGTCCAAATACTTTCTACCCAACTCATCTAAAAGATAAACGCCTTCTCCTCGAACCATTTTTATGGGGTCTTTATAGTGTAAACTCAATCCTTTTCCTAGATGTTGTTTTCTGTAAGAAATTAATTCTTTGTTTGAAGCACTCTCTTTTGTTTGGAGATTTTTAATTTGGAACAATACATTGGGGTCTACACAAATACTTCTCCAAGTTGCTATCTCATTTGTGTAGGCAACTCCAGGAAAATCAGTTGTATAATCCAATAAAGACAGCATTACCTGAAAATGCAAATGAGGTGCCCAGTTCCCATTTACGTTTTTATCACCTAAAACACCAATTTTTTGTCCTTTTAGAATCTTGTCTCCTTTTTGATAATTTAATACACCTTCCGGGTTTAAATGACCATATAACGTGTAGAATTCTAGTTCATTTTCTGAGTGTTTTAAAATAACCAAACCACCATACTCTTTATTTCCGTGGTCATCAATAGCTATTTCAACTTCTCCATCAAATAATGCGTGTACAGGCGTATTCGTAGGCAACCAGAAATCGATCCCTAAATGAATAGTTCTACTTTCTGGGCCATGATTTCCTATTTTATCATAGGTATTAGACGTATACAAAGGTCTTGGTTCTAGATATCCACCAGAAATAATCTTTGTTGGATGTTCTTTTTGAAGTTGATCTATTTTAAATTGAAATACATCAATATTGTTAAAATCTGTTTGTTGTCCAATCCAATAACTAGCTACACTTAAATCTAATAACTTAATTTCTGATTTTTGTATGGAAGGGAATAGTGCAGTTAAAGAATATTGGTTAGTAGCAGCCCATTTTTTAAATTGTTTTTCATTTGGGTGTGCAGAAAAACCACACGCATTTCTAAAAGAATAATGTGCAAAATCCTCTGAAATTTTAGACCATTTATGCAGTACTTTCCAAGCGGGTTTTTCGCTAATCCATAGATATTCATTGTCTGGTTCCTCAATTTTGCTAATGGCAGCTCTGGTAACAATAATAACAAGCCGCATGGCAATGGCATTAAATAAATGCGCTAATTCTTCTTCTAATAATGGAAAAGAGGTATGATAACCTTTTATAAAAGAGAGTGATGCTGCTAAAGGATCTTGATGCCTCATTGTACCATAAGCACAAAGAATGGCAAGATCATTTATGGTTTGTGTATGCATAGCATCTCCATAGTCTATGGCTGCTTTTGCTTTTGGTTGCAATAGGTTATTGGTAACAATAATATTGTTGTCATTCGGATCATTATGTACAATACTTTTTCTTAAACTAGTATAGGTGCGTTGATAGGCTTTAAATTTATCTTGAAACAGCATTAGTATTTCTTTTTCGGGCACTTCAAATAAATGTAAATGCTTTATTGTCCAAAGAGATTGAGCAATATCCCATTCAAAATTATAGTGCGCTTCAGGATGTTTAAAACCTTGTAATACTTTTGTTAAAATACCACATTGCGTGCCAATACTATACCTTAAATCTTCTAATTGTGGGTTTACAGCACTCCAAACTTTACCAGAAACCCAGGTGAGTAAACGTACACAACGTGTTTTTTTGTAACGATCTCTTATTTCGGAAACTAAATACTTATTTTTATCTTTAACGGCTATTGGAGCAATGATTTTCTCATCGCTATTTTCAATAAATTGCAACAATTCTTGCTGATATTCTAGGTACTTTTTATTTTCATCAACTCTAGATATTTTAAGAATATACCCTTCTTCACCTGCTATTTTAATTCTAAAATTAAAATCAATATAACCAGGCAAAGGAGATACCGTTCCTTGAATATGATAAAGATCAAAAAGAATTTTTTCTGCCTCGGGTATGGTAATTTTTTGTTGAGCGTAATTCATAAATTAAAAATAGGATAAAGTTGAATAAAAAACCCTTTTTATTCTTTGTAAATTTGTTCTAAATATAGCAAGTTTATGAATGTAAAAGGGAACATTGTAGATATTCTTAACAAACGAATTTTTAAAGGTGAAGTGGTTGTAAGAAATGGAAAGATTTCTGCAATTAACGAAATACATCACGAGGTAGAAAACTATATTTTACCAGGTTTTGTAGATGCTCATATTCATATAGAAAGCTCAATGTTAGTTCCTAGTGAATTTGCAAAAATTGCCGTAATTCATGGCACAGTAGCTACAGTTTCTGATCCGCATGAAATTGCCAACGTACTAGGAGTAAAAGGGGTTGATTTTATGATTGAAAACGGAAAAAAAGTACCCTTAAAATTTAATTTTGGAGCCCCTTCTTGTGTGCCTGCAACTTCTTTTGAAAGTGCTGGAGCAATTATAAGTGCTGAAGATATTAAATTATTGATGGCAAATTCTGATATCAAGTATTTGGCAGAAATGATGAATTATCCTGGGGTGCTTTTTGATGATGATGAGGTGCTAAAAAAGATACAACATGCAAAAAATAACAATAAACCCATCGATGGGCATGCACCAGGTTTAAGAGGCGAAGATATATCAAAATACATTGCTGCAGGAATTTCTACAGATCATGAGTGTTTTTCTTACGATGAAGCAGAGGAGAAGTTACAAAAGGGAATGAAAGTGATTATTAGAGAAGGGAGCGCCGCGAAAAACTTTGAAGCTTTAATTGATTTACTACCTGAACATTTCGAGAATATGATGTTTTGTTCAGATGACAAACATCCAGATGATTTGCTATTGGGGCATATCAATCAATTATGTGAACGAGCAGTGGCGAAAGGAATTGATGTTTTTAAAGTGTTGCAAGCAGCCTGTATAAATCCTGTAAAACATTATAATTTAGATGTTGGTTTACTGCAAGAAGGTGATGCTGCAGATTTTATTTTGGTTGATAATTTAAAAGAATTCAATGTTTTAGAAACCTATATTAATGGTGAATTGGTAGCTAAAAATGGCAAAAGTTTTGTGAAATCTGTTCCTTTTGAAGTATTGAATAATTTTAACACAGATATAAAGAAAGTGACAGATTTTAGATTTGCATCGTCATCTAAAAAAATTAGAGTTATTGAAGCTTTAGATGGTGAATTGGTAACCAATGAGATAATAGCAGATTCTTTAATAGTTAACGGTAATTTAGTTTCAAATATAGATACGGATGTCTTAAAAATGACAGTTGTAAATAGATATAAAAACCAGATGCCGTCTATGGCCTTTATCAAAAACTTCGGATTAGAAGAAGGTGCAATTGCAAGCTCTGTAGGTCATGATTCTCACAATATTATTGCAGTGGGTGTGTCTGACGAAATGATTTGTAAAGCGGTAAATTTAATTATTAAAAATAGAGGTGGAGTTTGTGCGGTAACATTATTAGAAGAGAAAATAGTTTCTTTACCTGTAGCCGGAATTATGTCTGACAAGTCAGCTCAAGAAATTGGGGAACAATACGCTGAATTAGATAAAATGGCAAAAAAAATGGGTAGTCAATTAAGAGCTCCATACATGAGTTTGTCTTTTATGGCACTTTTGGTAATCCCATCCTTAAAATTATCTGATAAAGGGTTGTTTAATGGAGAAAAATTTCAGTTTACATCACTAGAGGTAAATTAGTTTCTAGTGATGCAAAATTGATTCTTGATTTAATAGGTGTTCCATTTATACTTCTTTATAAACTTCTTCAAAGGGAATTCGAAAGCGATCTCCGTAAACTCCTTCAGGTTTTCTGATTCCACAAGATACAATCATATTTATTTCTGCACCAAGAGGTAATCCTAACAATTTTTTAATTCTCAACGTATCTGAACCCTCCATTGGGCAAGTATCATAGCCTTCTGCTGCCATAGAAATCATAAAGTTTTCTGCAGCTAAACCGCAAGTTTTATGAGCTACAATTCGCATATCACTTTTTCTAACTTGTCTGTACATAGGTTTGAAAAAACCAATAAAAGAAACCATTAGGTATTTTAAAAAGCCTAGCATACCCAAAAAATCACCGTAGGCAAAAGGAATGATTTTACTGTAATAATTTCGGGCTGTTTTTTCTCTTTTACTTTGTTTGTTTTTAGGGTTATCAGCTCCAAAATTTTTGTCAATAAACTTTAAATTGGCATTTGCTCGTTGTTTCCATAAATCTTTTCGTGTTATAAAAATAACCAGTTGTTGTGCTGTTTTTGCTGCATTCTGATTAAAACAAAAAGGGGTGATTTTTGCAATGATATCTTTTGATGTAACATGGTAAAACTCCCACAATTGCATATTGCTGCTATTTGGAGCTAAAGTTGCTTGATGAATACATTTTTTTACAATGTCTTTTTGAATTGGTTTTTCAGCATCGTAAACTCTTACTGAACGCCTATAATGTATGGCTTCAGAGACTGTTTTTTCTTTATACATAAAATGATAACTAAGATTTTTTGATTTTTTTATTCATCACCCAAAACCAAATAGGAGGAAAGAAAGAGAGTAGCATCATTCCAGGATAACCGGTTGGCATCTGCGGACTTTCTGGTACTGACTTTAGTAATTGATAATGTTTGCTCCCGTTAAAATGATGATCTGAATGACGAGATAAATTGAATAATAATACTTGCCCAACTTGATGATTTGAATTCCAAGAATGATTTCTTTTTACGCGCTCATAACGTCCGTTTTCGTTTTGTTTTCTGAGTAATCCGTAGTGTTCAATATAATTTACGGTTTCCAACAAAAGAATTCCTGAAATAGCGGCTGCTACAAAACAGTATAAAATAAATTGACCAAAGAAAAAATAAATAAGACTTAATAATGCAAGATTACAAATAGTGTAGATAATCATTCTATTTTGGTAGTGTAACCAGCTTCTGTTTTCTTGTTGCATTCTTCTATTTTCTAAGCGCCAGGCTTCTAAATAACTAGAGAAATGTGAACGAAGCCAAAAAGTGAATAATATTTCGTTTTTTCTAGCGGTTGCAGCATCTTTTGGAGTAGCCACATTGTAATGATGTCCTCCATTATGATAAGGTAAAAAATGCGTATTTAAAGAGGTTAATAACAATATTTCTCCAATAAATTCATCTAATCTATTGTTTCTATGCCCTAATTCGTGTCCAACATTTATTCCAATGACACCACACATAATACCCATTCCAAAAATACGTCCAAAAATTTCTGAATTAGTTAAATTTGGTTCTTGAATAGAATAGAAAAAGAAAATTAAAAAGCCCACTTGAATAGGTAATGTAAGGTATAGTAGATATGTATATAGTTTATTTTCTTTTTCAATCTTTTCTTGTTCTTTCGAAAAATTAGTTTCGTTAGGTTTAATAAAAAACTCCAACAAAGGCACTACTCCAAAAAAAACAATAGCAGGTATGTGTGTTAACCATCCTTTAGAGGTAAAAGAAATATAAACGATTATGGGTAATATTAAAATTGAAAAATATTTGAAAGCTTTCATTAAAGAAAATAATTTCCTCTAAAGATAATAATTAGTTACAAGCATTCCAAACAGCTTCATTTGGAGTGGGAGCAACAATAGAAATATTTTCTTTTGATACTGGATGAGTAAATTGAATTTTTCGGGCATGTAAATGAATACTTCCATCTTTATTACTCCTGTTAAAACCGTATTTTAAATCGCCCTTTATAGGAAAACCAATATTGGATAATTGTGTTCTAATTTGATGGTGTCTACCTGTTTCTAGATCAATTTCTAACAAACTGTAATTGTCTAACTTTTGCAAAACATGATAATGTAAAATGGCTTTTTTTGAACCAGAAATTTCTTTATGAAAAGCAGAAGATTTATTGTTTTTAGGATTCTTTTTTAAATAATGAATTAAAGTGTCTTTTTCTTTCTTTGGGTTATTTTTTACAATAGCCCAATATGTTTTGTTTATATTTTTATCACGCAACATTTTATTTAAACGCTCCAATGCTTTTGATGTTCTTGCAAAAATAATTACTCCAGAAGTAGGCCTGTCTAGTCTGTGCACAACGCCTAAAAACACATTGCCAGTTTTATTGTATTTTTCTTTGATGTATTCTTTTACTACATCGCTCAAAGGTTTGTCTCCAGTTTTATCTCCTTGAGTTATGTCTCCAGAACGCTTATTAACAATCATTAAATGATTATCTTCAAAAAGTACTTGTAAGTTATCCTTATTAGAGTGCATTTTTGATTATTTAAAATCTTTAGCAACATCTTCATTTATACCATCTACAAAATCTAAAAATTCTTTACGGCCTAACCCTGTGGATGATGACGTTAGAAAAGTCATTGGTAAAGATTCCCAATGTTGTAATAATTTCTTTTTGTAAGAAGTAATTTGTTTATTCAGTTTTGAGCTTCCTAATTTATCAGCTTTTGTAAAAACAATACAGAATGGAATCTGTTGTTCTCCTAAAAAGCGCATAAAATCCAAATCAATTTTTTGAGGGTCGTGTCTAGAATCAATAAGCACAAAAGTGCAAACTAGCTGCTCTCTTTCTTTAAAGTAGTTTTCTATAAAATATTGAAAAATAACACGTTTCTTCTTAGAAACCTGTGCATAGCCATAACCAGGTAAATCCACTAAAAACCAATTTTCATTTATTTTAAAATGGTTAATCAATTGGGTTTTACCAGGTTTTCCAGAAATTTTTGCCAAATCTTTGCGTTCCATTAACATATTTATTAATGAAGATTTTCCAACATTAGAACGTCCAATAAAAGCATATTCAGGAATACGGTCTTTTGGAGCGTTAATAACATTGCTGTTACTCATTACAAATTCAGCAGACTTAATTTTCACAAAAAAGGAATTTAAATATTTTTAGAATTAAACCAATCAATCAGAATCTTGTTAAATTCTTCTGACTTTTCCATCATTGGAGCGTGGCCACATTCGTCAAGCCAAAATAAATCGGAATTTGGTAATAATTTATGGAAGTCTTCCCCCACTTCAGGAGGTGTAACTTCATCTTGTTTTCCCCAAATTAAACAGGTAGGTTGTTTCATTAAGGGTAAATCATTGGCCATATTGTGTCTAATAGCACTTTTGGCAATAGATAAGGTTTTTAAAACCTTTACTCTGTCATTTACAGTAGCATACACACTGTCAACCAATTCTTTTGTTGCTACAGCAGGGTCGTAAAAAACATCTTTTACCTTTTGTTCTATATATTCATAACTTCCTCTTTTAGGGAAGCTACCTCCCATGGCATTTTCGTATAAACCAGAACTACCTGTAAGTACTAGTGATTTTACTTTTTCAGGATAGTGTTTGGTAAAATATAGAGCGATATGACCGCCTAAAGAGTTTCCTAAAAGAATAGCTTGATTTATATTTTTATGTTCTAAAAAATCTTGCAGATAAGCAGCTAAATTTTTAACATTAGTTTTAATGAGTGGAAGTGTGTAAAGAGGTAATTCAGGTATTAAAACTTTATAACCATTTTTTGACAGATGATTAAAAGTTGGCTTAAAATTACTTAAAGCCCCCATTAATCCATGTAAAATAATGATTTCAGGTCCTTCTCCGGCTTCTGCATATGTAAACTTACCTTCAGTTTTTAACTTGTCAGTCATTGATTTTTGTTTGAATTCACTATCCGCAAATGTAGTTCTTTTTTATAACATAGAAACTGCTTTAGTTATCAGTCATTTACACTTATTAACATCTCTTTTCCTTGTGAATAAAGGGTATGCTCTGTTTTTATTAACAAAGTGGTAAAAAGTGGTAAAAAGTGGTATTTTTTCTATATTTTTGAAGTACAAATGTAAGTTTTAGTGATAAACCTAATTGGAGAATATAATTGTAAAGCAGATGCGAAAGGAAGGGTGATGTTGCCATCAGCTTTCAAAAAGCAACTTGCTTCAGTTTTGCAAGAAGGTTTTGTGCTAAAACAATCTATTTTTGAGTCATGTCTGGAGTTATATCCCATGAAAGAGTGGAGTTCAACAATGGCTCAGGTAAGTAAAAAGAATAGGTTTAATAAAAAAACAAACGATTTCATTCGGATATTTTCTGCAGGTTTAAAGTCAGTTGAATTAGATACAACAGGGCGATTTTTAATTCCGAAAAATTTATGTGCTTATGCAGGTATTAAAAAAGAGATAGTAATGTCTTCATCTGCTGGTATTATTGAGATTTGGGATAAAGATAGGTATCAGGATATTATAGCAAGTGGAGCGCAAGGTTTTGCGGAATTAGCAGAAGAGGTTATGGGAGATTTTAAAGGGGAAGAAGATGAGTGAGTATCATAACCCAGTTTTATTGAACGAAAGTATAGATGCGTTAGCTATCAAACAAAATGGTGTTTATGTGGATGTAACTTTTGGTGGTGGGGGTCATTCCAGAGAAATTTTAGATAGGCTTGGAGAAAATGGAAAATTATTTGGTTTTGATCAAGACCCCGATGCTTTAAATAATCTGATTGATGATAGGCGTTTTGTATTAATTCCAGAAAATTTTAGATATATCTCAAGATTTTTAAGGTTTCATGGAATCCGAAAGGTTGACGGTATTTTAGCTGATCTAGGTGTTTCTTCTCATCAATTTGACGAGGCAGAGAGAGGTTTTTCTATTCGTTTTGAAGGAGATTTGGACATGCGTATGAATCAGAAATCTAAGAAATCTGCCAAAGAAATAGTGAATAATTATTCAGAAGAAAAGTTGGCAGAGATCTTGTTTTTATATGGTGAACTTAGAAATTCTCGAAAGTTAGCAAGAACAATTGTGCACGAAAGAGGAAATCAAAAAATTGAAACTAGTTTTCAGCTAAAGGAGGTTTTAAAAGCTTTTTTACCTAAAGCAAAAGAACATAAGATTTTGGCTCAAATTTTTCAGGCAATTCGAATTGAGGTAAATGAAGAGTTAGATGTTTTGAAAGAGTTTTTGGAACAAATTCCTAATCTGTTGAAAGAGGATGGCAGATTAAGCGTGATTTCTTATCATTCTTTAGAAGATAGATTGGTGAAACGATTTATTAGAACAGGCTTGTTTAAGGGTGAACCTGAAAAGGATGTTTTTGGAAATTCCAATGAACCATTGAAAAAAGTTGGGAAATTGATTATTCCTTCTCAAGAGGAAATAAAAATAAACAACAGAGCTAGAAGTGCAAAATTAAGAATAGCAACTTTAAAAAATCAAAATGTCTAAAGTTAGAAAAGGTGTTTATAGTTTTTTGAGAGGAAGTTTTCTTACAGATGAGTCAGCTTTTAAAAATTGGAGAATAATCATTTTTGTGATGTTTTTAATGTTGATTATTATATATAGTTCTCATAGCGCAGAAAGAAAAGTTTTTGAAATCTCTGAACTAAACAAAAAGAAAAGAGAGTTAAGAGCCGAATATGTAGATACAGGAACCATTTTAATGCGATTAAAAATGGAATCAAGTATCAGGGAAAAAGCAAAAGAAAGAGGTTTAAAACCATCAGAAGTGCCTCCTAAAAAAATTAAAGTAACAATTAAAGATTAATATATTGGCAACTCACAAAAAAAGCATACTTACCAAATTTTACATAGTGGCTTCTTTTATCGCGCTTCTTTTATTCACAATTATTTTTCGTCTTGTAAATATTCAATATGTACAGGGAGAAAAATACAAGAAACTAGCCACAGAGCTTACCGTAAAAGAGTTTAAAATAAAAGCCAATAAAGGTAATGTTTATGCTGCAGATGGTAATTTATTGGCAACCTCAATGTCTAAATATACGATTAGAATGGATGTTATGGCTGCTGTAAAAAATAAAATATTTGAGAAAAATATTGCGGCTTTGTCAAAAGAATTATCCAAAATGTTGGGAAAATCTGTAAGCTATTATCAAAATAAATTAAGAACTGCAAAAAGACGTAAAAATCGTTATTTACTTATTGCTAGAAATATAGGGTATAATGATTATTTAAAAATGAAAACCTTCCCTATTTTTAATAAAGGTGTTTATGGCGGTGGTTTTATAGCAGAACACAAAACAGTTCGTACTCATCCAATTGGTAAAATTGCTGAAAGAACTATTGGTTACGATGATTATAGAGGAGAGGCTGGTATAGAAGGTGCTTTTGCTGATTTTATGCAAGGTGAAGATGGTTTGCGTTGGAAGCAGAAAATCGCCAAAAATCAGTGGAAACCAATTTCTGACGTTAATGAGAAAGAGCCTTTAGATGGTCATGATATTATTACAACTATAGATGTAAATATCCAAGATATTACACATCACGCATTATTACGTCAGTTAGAATATTTTGAGGCAGATCACGGTTGTGCTGTTGTTATGGAAACCAAAACAGGTGAAATTAAGGCAATTTCTAATTTAGGAAGAACATCAAAAGGGAAGTATTACGAAAAGAGAAATTATGCGGTTTGGGAAAGTCATGAGCCTGGTTCTACCTTTAAATTAGTAAGTTTAATGGCAGCTCTAGATGATAAGGTTATAGATACTGCAACAGTTGTAGATACTGAAAAAGGTAGAATTTATATAAACAATAGAAAAGTAGAAGATTCAAAAAAAGGAGGTTATGGTAAAATTTCTGCAGCCAGAGCTTTTGAAGTTTCGTCAAATGTGGGTGTGGTTAAGTTGATCAAAAAACATTATGATCATCAACCAGAAAAGTTTATCTATAAAGTAGCGAAATACGGATTTACAAAACCTGTAGGTTTCCAAATTAAAGGAGAGGGAAAACCATATATTCCCGAACCAAAGGATAAAGCTTGGAGTAAAATTTCTTTAGAGTGGATGTCATGGGGTTATGGCATTTCAGTAACGCCAATGCAAACTTTAATGTTCTATAATGCTGTAGCAAATAACGGAATTATGGTAAAACCCCGCTTTGTAAAAGAACTAAGAAGAGATGGTAAAGCGGAAAAAATATTCAAAACAGAGATTGTAAATTCCAAAATCGCATCAAAAGAAACTTTAAGTAAAGTTCGTAAAGTGATGGAAAATGTTGTTGTTAAGGGAACAGCAGATAATATTTACTCACCAAATTTTTCCATGGCAGGCAAAACGGGTACTGCTAAAAAATACATTCCAAGAACTAAAAATACAAAAGGTGAGTGGGAAGGCGGTTATTATTCTACAGAGCGATATGTGGCTTCTTTTGCAGGTTTTTTTCCTGCTGATGAACCAAAATATTCTTGTATCGTTGTTGTCCACGATCCAGATAAAAAGAAAGGGTATTATGGGGCAACTGTAGCTGCACCAATTTTTAAAGAAATTGCGCAAAAAATTTATACAACTACTCCTATCAATAATCAATCGGTAGAGGATAAAGTGAAGTTTGCTGCGATTGAAAATCAGTATCAAAATTATGCGAAAATTATTAATAAAGAATACACCAAAGTACCTAATGTAAAAGGCATGAGTGCTATGGATGCTGTAGCTATGTTAGAGAATATAGGATTAAAAGTAAAGTTCTCAGGAGTTGGTAAAGTGCGGACTCAGTCAATTAAAAAAGGAGAAAAGTTAGTTAAGGGAAGTACTATTGTTTTAAAATTATCATAAACTGAAAAATTTAAAAGACATATTATACAAAGTTGGCATCAAACAAGTATTTGGTAATGCAGATATTCATGTCAATAGCATTGTTTTTGATTCTAGAAAAGTTCAAGAAAATGATGTTTTTGTTGCTCAAAAAGGTGTTCAGGTTGATGGTCATTTATACATCAATAAAGCCATCTTATTAGGAGCAATTGTAATAATTTGCGAGAACTTACCTGAAAATAAAAAGAGTGGAGTAACCTATATAAAAGTCGATGATGCAAACGTGGCTTTGGCAATTATGTCAGCTAATTTTTATGATAACCCTTCCACTAAATTCCCAGTAATTGGTGTAACAGGCACAAACGGAAAGACTACAATTGCATCATTATTGTATCAATTATTTATGCAAGCTGGCTATAAGGTAGGTTTGCTTTCAACAGTAAAAATTTTAATAGATAAAACTGAATACAAAGCAACGCATACTACACCAGATTCAATAACTATAAATTGTTATTTAAATTTGATGTTAGCGCAAGGGGTGGAATATTGTTTTATGGAAGTGAGTTCTCACGGAATTCATCAAAAAAGAACGGAAGGATTAACCTTTACAGGCGGAATTTTCACAAATCTTTCTCATGATCATTTGGATTATCATGAAACTTTTGCAACCTATAGAAATGTGAAAAAAGCATTTTTTGATGGTTTACCAAAATCTGCATTTGCACTCACAAACATTGATGATAAAAATGGCAACTACATGTTGCAGAATACCAAAGCAAAAAAATATACTTACGCTTTAAAAACTTTTGCTGATTATAAAATTCGAATTTTAGAAAAGCAACTTTCTGGAACATTACTTAATGTTGGTGGAACTGAAGTTTGGACCAAATTAATAGGTGTTTTTAATATCTATAATCTAACAGCAATTATTGCAACAGCTGAATTATTAGGTTTAAAAAAATTGGAAATTTTAACAATTGTAAGTCAGTTAGAGAGTGTTAGTGGTCGTTTTCAACATATTATTTCCGATGAAGGAGTTACTGCAATTGTAGATTACGCGCATACACCAGATGCATTAAAAAATGTTTTAGAAACGATTAATGATATTAGAACAAATAACGAAAATGTAATTACAGTTGTAGGTTGTGGCGGTGACAGAGATAAAACCAAAAGACCTAAAATGGCACATATTGCAGCTCAATTAAGCAATCAAGCCATTTTTACTTCAGACAATCCAAGAACAGAAAATCCACAGACAATTTTAGATGAAATGGAAAATGGCGTTTCATCTCAAAATTACAGAAAAACATTAACAATTTTAGATAGAAAGCAAGCAATTAAAACGGCTTGTAAACTTTCAAAAACTGGAGATATTATTTTAATTGCTGGGAAAGGACATGAAAATTACCAAGAAATTAAGGGAGTTCGCACTCATTTTAATGACTTAGAAGAGGTGTCTTATTGTTTTAATCAATTAAAAAAGAAGTAGCATGTTGTATTATATATTTGAATATTTAGAAAGTCAATTTAGTTTCCCTGGAGCAAGTGTCTTCCAATTTATCTCTTTTAGAGCTGCAGCTGCATTTATCTTATCATTATTGATTTCGGCAATTTATGGGAAAAGAATTATCAACTTTTTAAGAACACAGCAAGTTGGTGAGACGGTTCGTGATTTAGGTTTAGAAGGGCAAAAGCAAAAATCAGGGACCCCAACAATGGGTGGAGTTATTATCATTTTCGCAACATTAATCCCAGTGTTTTTACTAACAAAGTTAGATAATATTTATATCATTATTCTTATAATTACTACAGTTTGGATGGGGTTGATTGGTTTTTTGGATGACTATATAAAAGTATTCAAAAAAGATAAAGATGGTTTAAAGGGCAAATTCAAAATTTTAGGGCAAGTTGGTTTGGGAATTATTGTTGGTGTCATGCTCTATTTCAATGAAGGTGTAACAATTAAAGAGCAATTACCAATAGATCAACAGGTAATGCAAGAAAATGGTAGAAAACAAGTTTTTGGAGAAGCGCATAAATCAACAAAAACTACAGTACCTTTTTTTAAAAATAATGAATTGGATTATTCCAAACCTTTATCCTATTTGGGTGAAGGTTACGAAAAATACGGATGGATTATTTTCATATTTATTACTGTGTTTATAGTTACAGGAATTTCTAATGGCGCAAATTTAACTGACGGAATTGATGGTTTAGCAGCTGGCTCATCAGCAATAATAGTAATTACTTTAGCGGCATTTGCTTGGGTTTCTGGTAATATTATATTCGCAGAATATCTAGATGTGATGTATATACCAGATTCTGGAGAAATGACAGTTTTTATACTTGCATTCGCAGGAGCATTAATTGGTTTTTTATGGTATAATACTTTTCCGGCTCAAGTTTTTATGGGAGATACAGGAAGTTTAACTATAGGAGGTATTATAGCGGTAATTGCAATTTCAATCAGAAAAGAATTGCTTTTGCCAATTTTAGCCGGAATTTTTGTTCTAGAAAATCTATCTGTAATTATGCAAGTTTCTTGGTTTAAATACACGAAGAAAAAATTTGGAGAAGGGAAAAGGATATTTAAAATGGCGCCCTTGCACCACCATTTTCAAAAGTTGAATTACCATGAAAGTAAGATTGTAGTCCGTTTTTGGATTGTCGGAATTTTGTTAGCAGTATTTACAATTGTAACCTTAAAATTAAGATAGAAATGCAGAGGTTAGTTGTTCTTGGTGGCGGAGAAAGTGGCGTGGGTACAGCTATCTTAGGAAAGCAAAAAGGATATGAAGTTTTTGTTTCAGACAAAGGTCAAATATCAAATAAATATAAAGAAGTTCTTTTAAATAATAATATTGATTTTGAGGAAAATCAGCATACAGAAAGTGAAATTTTAAATGCTGACGTGGTGATGAAAAGCCCGGGGATTCCTGATAAAGTTGCTTTGGTTAAGAAATTAATTCAAAATGCCATTCCAGTTATTTCTGAAATGGAATTTGCAGTACCGTTTACCAATGCTAATATTATTGGAATCACAGGGTCAAATGGAAAAACAACAACAACATTGTTAACGCATTATATTTTAAAAAATGCAGGAATAAATGTTGGAGTTGCAGGGAATATTGGGGATAGTTTCGCAAAGCAAGTAGCTGAAAATGATTTTAAAAACTATGTATTAGAAATTAGTAGTTTTCAGTTAGATGGTGTTCAAGATTTTAATCCGCACATTGCCATGATAACTAATATTTCTCCAGACCATTTAGATAGGTATAATTACAAATTTGAGAATTATATTGAATCAAAATTTAAGATTACAAAAAACCAAAAAGCAACTGATTATTTAATTTATGACGCAGATGACGAATTCATTAATAACTGGTTAATTAAAAATAAAACCAAAGCAAAGTTAGTTCCATTTTCAATCAAAAAGCAATTAGAATATGGAGCTTGTATTAAAGGACAAAATATATCAATCAATATAAACAAAGAAGAAATTAATATGCCAATATCAACTTTATCACTTAAAGGAAAGCACAATACAAAAAATGCAATGGCAGCAACAATGGCTGCGCAATTATTAAAGGTAAGAAAAGATTCTATAAAAGAAAGTTTAGCAACCTTTGAAGGTGCAGAGCATCGTTTAGAAGCTGTAGCTAAAATTAAAGATGTAGAGTACATAAACGACTCTAAGGCAACAAATGTAAATGCAACATTTTATGCATTAGAATGTATGGATAAGCAAACAATTTGGATTGTTGGAGGCGTAGATAAAGGTAACGATTATACAGATTTACTGCCTTTGGTAAGAGAAAAAGTGAAAGCTATTGTATGTTTAGGTTTAGATAATGAAAAGATTAAAAGCACATTTGGTAACGTTATAGATATGATTGTGGAAACTGCTGGGGCAGAGGAGGCTGTTAAAGTCTCTCAAAAACTGGCGGAAAGAGGAAATGCAGTATTGCTATCTCCTGCTTGTGCAAGTTTCGATTTGTTTGATAATTATGAAGATAGAGGACGCAAATTTAAAAATGCAGTAAAAAGTTTATAAATAAGTGTAATTTAAATTAATGAAAACCATTTTTAAACATATAAAAGGGGATAAAACCATTTGGGCAATTGTTGCTGTTTTGGCTATATTTTCGTTTATGCCTGTGTATAGTGCAAGCACAAACTTAGTGTATGGTTTAGGTTTTGGTTCAACTTTTGGACATTTAGTAAAGCATTTAGTTTTATTAACGATGGGTTTCGCAATTATTTACGGAGTTCATAAAATTCCTTATCGTTACTTTTCTGGAGGTTCTGTTTTAATGCTTCCAATAGTTATCGTTTTATTGATTTTTACTTTAATGCAAGGCACAACTATTGGAGGGGCAAATGCAAGCAGATGGATAAGGATTGCGGGCGTGGGTTTTCAAACATCAACATTGGCAGGTTTAGTTTTAATGGTTTATGTTGCAAGGTATTTGGCTAGAAATAAAGACAAACAAATTACATTTAAAGAAAGTGTTTGGCAATTGTGGTTGCCTGTTTTGGTGATTTTAATTTTAATTTTACCTGCAAATTTCTCAACAACAGCCATTATTTTTATGATGATTCTAATGGTTACTTTTATTGGCGGATATCCATTAAAATATCTTGGTTTTATTTTAGGATCTGGTATTGTAGTATTGTCTATTTTTATTTTGATTACAAAAGCATTTCCAGAAACAATGCCAAACAGAGTTCAAACATGGGAAAATAGAATTACAAGTTTTTTCCCTTCGAATGATCTAGAGAATAAAAATACAGACAAATCAAAAAGAACAGAAAATTATCAAGTAGAAAAAGCAAAAATAGCCATTGCGACTGGTGGTGTTTTTGGAGTTGGACCTGGTAAAAGTATTCAAAAGAACTTTTTATATGCTTCAGAATCGGATTTTATTTTTGCTATTGTAGTAGAAGAATATGGTTTAATTGGGGGCTCATTAATCATTTTATTGTACTTTATTTTATTATTTAGAATTTTTGTTGTAATCCGCAAAACCACTACAATTTTTGGAACATTATTGGTTGTTGGTGTAGGTTGTCCAATCATATTTCAAGCAGCTATAAATATGGCAGTGGCCACCAATTTATTTCCAGTGACTGGACAAACTTTACCATTAGTTAGTAGTGGAGGGACGTCTATTTGGATGACGTGTTTTGCATTGGGAATGATTTTAAGTGTAAGTGCATCAAAAGAAGAAACAGAAGAAGATATTTTAGACGATAATCCTTTAGATATTTTGCATGAAACAATATAACATACTCATATCAGGAGGAGGTACAGGAGGTCATATTTACCCTGCAATTGCCATTGCAAATGAAATAAAAATGCGTTATCCAAGTGCAAATTTTTTATTTGTAGGAGCAAAAGATAAAATGGAGATGGAAAAAGTTCCACAAGCGGGATACCCGATAAACGGGCTTTGGATAGCTGGGATTCAGAGGAAATTTTCTTTAGATAATTTATTGTTTCCATTTAAATTCATGAATAGTTTATGGAAAGCAAGAAGTATCATAAAAAAGTTTAGACCAGATATAGCTATTGGAACTGGTGGTTTTGCGAGTGGTCCAACTTTAATTATGGCAAATAGAAAACGTGTACCAACATTAATTCAAGAACAAAATTCTTTTCCAGGAATTACAAATAAATTATTAGGGAAAAGAGCTGCCAAGATTTGTGTTGCTTATGATAATTTAGAAAGATTTTTTCCTGCAGATAAAATTGTGAAAACAGGAAATCCAGTTCGTCAAGATTTGTTAACAATTTATAATAAAGGTGATGAAGGGAAATCGTTTTTCAAATTAGATATTACAAAGAAAACAGTTTTAATTCTGGGGGGAAGTTTAGGAGCAAGAAAAATAAATCAACTCATCGAATCAAATATAGAGTTTTTTAAAAAGCAACAAGTACAGGTCATATGGCAATGTGGTAAATTTTATTACGATGAATATAAAAAACACAATGCTTTAGATAATATACAAGTGCACGAGTTCATAAACAAAATGGATTTAGCATACGCAGCTTCAGATTTTATCATTTCCAGATCAGGAGCAAGTTCTGTGTCTGAATTATGTATTGTAGGTAAACCAGTAATTTTTATCCCTTCGCCAAATGTGGCAGAGGACCATCAAACTAAAAATGCAAAATCTATTGCAGATAAGCATGGAGCAATATTACTGTCAGAAAAAGATTTAGGTACTTTTCCTGTTGTTTTCGAAACGCTATTAAAAGATCAAGGAAAACAAGAGCATTTATCTGAAAACATACACGAATTGGCATTGCCAAGTGCAACAAAAAATATTGTAAACGAAGTAGAAAAGTTATTAAATAAGTGAATTTAAAAGAGATACATAACTATTATTTTGTCGGTATTGGAGGCATAGGAATGAGTGCAATTGCTCGTTATTTTGCGGCTAATGGAAAAAATGTAGCAGGTTATGATAAAACACCTACAGCAATCACTTCAAAATTGGCCGAGTTAGGAGTTATTATTAATTTCAAAGATATTTTAAAAGAGGTTCCAATATCTTTTTTGGATAGGGATAAAACTTTGGTAATTTATACTCCAGCAATTCCTGAAAATCATAATCAACTGAGTTATTTCCTAGATAATGATTTTAAAGTTTTGAAACGATCTGAGATTTTAGGAAAAATTACAGAAACTACATTTTGCCTAGCAGTTGCAGGTACACATGGCAAAACGACTACTTCATCAATTTTAGGTCATATTATGGCTTCTGAAAAAGCAACATCTTTTTTAGGAGGAATTGCAGAGAATTACAATTCAAATTTAATTTTAGGAGAAGATAAAGTTTCTGTAGTTGAGGCTGATGAGTTTGATAGATCTTTTCTTAAGTTAAGTCCAAATATCGCCTGTATAACCTCTATGGATGCAGATCATTTAGACATTTATGGAGAACCAGAAGCGTTGGAAGAATCATTTTTTGCATTTTCTCAAAAAGTATCAGACACTTTGGTAGTAGCGAAAGGTTTATCATTAGAAGGGCTAACATATGCTATAAATGAAGATGCAGATTACAGGGCTTTTAATATGAAAATTGAAAGCGGGAAATATATTTTTGATGTGCAAACCCCAACAGGAGCTATTAAAGATATTCATTTTCATTTACCTGGAAAGCACAATGTGATGAATGCTTTAGCAGCACTAGCATTAGCAGATGTTTATGGAGTGAGTTTAGAAAAGATAAAAGAAAGTTTATCAACTTTTAAAGGTGTAAAACGAAGATTTTCCTATAAAATAAAGAATAAAAATTTTGTTTTGATAGATGATTATGCGCATCATCCAACAGAAATTAATGCAGTAGAAAATTCTATAAGAGAAATGTATCCTGACGAAAAAGTACTGGTAGTTTTTCAACCTCATTTATTTTCTAGAACAAGAGATTTTATAGATGATTTTGCCACATCATTATCAAAGTTTGATGAAGTTTTATTGTTGGATATTTATCCTGCTAGAGAAAAACCAATCTCAGGGGTCACTTCTGAATGGTTGTTAAGTAAAATTCACAACAATCAGAAAAAAATGACAAAAAAAAATAAATTAGTAAAAGATATTAAAAATTCATCAGCTAAAGTAGTTGCAATGTTAGGGGCAGGAGATATTGGTGTTTTGGTAAATACAGTTAAAAATCAGCTTTTAAAACCGCAAGAATATGAGGTTTAAAAATTTAATAAAATATCTTGTATTCCTAATATTAATAGTATGTTTGGGCTTTTTATACAGTTTTACATCTTTAAGAAATGAACAAAAAAAAGTCTCAGGAATTATCGTACAATTTGAAGATGGGGAGAATAATTTTTTAACACATTTAATGGTTAATAAATTGTTAATACAAAGTGGAGATAGTATTCAAAATCAAGCAAAATCTGTAATAAATTTATACAAGTTAGAAAATAATGTCACTCAAAACCCTTATGTAGAAAAAGCATCTGTTTTTTTAACCATTGAAGGCATGTTAAAGGCAATCATAAAACAACGTGCTCCAGTAGCAAGAATTATTAATAAAGATGAGTCTTATTATGTTGATAAACAGGGTGCAAAGATTCCTTTATCTGATAATTTTTCTTCGAGAGTTTTGTTAGTTTCTGGTATTTTTAATGATAAAAATTTGGAAGAAATATTGCCTTTAATTCATACCATTTTAGGTGACAATTTTTTGCAAAAAGAAGTAGTGGGAATTAGCAGATCTTCCCAAGGTGAATATCAATTTGCTGTAAGAAGTGGAAATTATAAAATTAATTTTGGGAAATTAACTGAAGTTGATGTAAAAATAAAAAAGTTGAAGGCGTTTTACAATAAGACATTTGAAGATAAAACCATTCAAAATTATAAAACTATAAATGTAAAATATCACAACCAAGTTGTGTGCACTAAATAAACTGAAATGGAAGATAATAAAATAGCTGTTGGTTTAGATATTGGTACAACCAAAATTGTTGCCATGATTGGTCGTAAAAACGAATATGGTAAAATTGAAGTTATTGGTATTGGTAAAGCCAAAAGTTTAGGTGTTAAACGAGGAGTTGTAAGTAATATAACACAGACGATACAATCTATCCAACAAGCTGCAGATGAAGCAGAAAGTGTTTCTGGAGTTAAGATAGAAGATGTTGTTGTTGGTATAGCTGGTCAGCATATACGTAGTTTGCACCATAGTGATTACATCACTAGAAATAATGCAGATGAAGTAATTAAAGATATTGATATTGATGATTTAGTGAATCAAGTTCACAAATTAGTAATGTTACCTGGAGAAGAAATTATTCATGTATTGCCACAAGAATTTAAGGTTGATTCTCAGGCAGATATAAAAGAACCAATAGGAATGTACGGAGGGCGTTTAGAAGCTAATTTTCATGTTGTTGTTGGTCAGGTTTCATCCATTAGAAATATTGGACGCTGTGTAAAGAGTGCAGGTTTAGATTTAAGTGAAATAACTTTAGAACCACTTGCATCAGCATCAGCAGTTTTAAGTCAAGAAGAAAAAGAAGCGGGAGTTGCTTTGATTGATATAGGAGGAGGAACAACTGATTTAGCCATTTTTAAAGATGGAATAATTAGACATACCGCTGTAATTCCTTTTGGAGGAAATGTAATTACAGATGACATTAAAGAAGGTTGTTCTATTATTGAAAAACAGGCAGAATTGCTAAAAATTAAATTTGGTTCTGCTTGGCCAGGAGAAAATAAGGAAACTGAGATTGTTTCTATTCCAGGTTTAAGAGGAAGAGAACCCAAAGAAATCACTTTAAAAAATCTATCGAAAATTATTCATGCGAGAGTGCAAGAAATTATCGAGCATGTATTTTTAGAGATCAAAAATTATGGACATGAAACTGCAAAAGGAAAATTGATTGCTGGCATAGTGTTAACAGGTGGTGGTTCTCAATTAAAGCATTTACGCCAATTGGTAGAATATATTACGGGTATGGATGCTAGAATTGGATTCCCTAATGAACATTTGGCAGGAGACTCTGATGAAGCTTTATCAAGCCCGTCTTACGCAACTGCAGTAGGGTTGTTAATGGAAGGTTTGACTAAAGAAGTAAAAGTTGAGGAAACAGAAGAGGTTGAAGAAGAATTTATAATTGAGTCAGAAAATGAAGAAGAAACAATAGAATTAGAACCAAAGGTTGAAATTAAGCCTAAACAAAAAAAGAAATCTTTCTTTGAGAAATTTACAGAAGGCTTAAAAGATTTTTTAGATAATGCTGAGTAAATCAGCAAATATAATTTAGTAAAGAACAAACATCAATATAAACCAAAAAGAAAAACGTTATTATGAGCTCAGAATTTGATAACATTTTATTTGATATGCCAAAAACACAATCTAATACCATAAAAGTAATTGGTGTAGGTGGTGGAGGTAGTAATGCTGTAAACCACATGTTTAAGCAGCATATTAACGGAGTAGATTTTGTAATCTGTAATACAGATGCACAAGCTCTAGAAAATAGTCCAATCCCTAATAAAATTCAATTAGGAGCAAACTTAACTTCTGGTTTAGGAGCTGGTGCAAATCCAGAAATTGGAGCACAGGCAGCTAAAGAAAGCATGCAAGAAGTGCAGCAAATGTTAAATACCCAAACAAAAATGGTGTTTATTACTGCTGGTATGGGTGGAGGAACTGGAACAGGAGCAGCACCCATTATTGCTAAGATTGCTAAAGATATGGATATCTTAACTGTGGGTATTGTTACAATGCCTTTTGCTTTTGAAGGTAAAAGACGCACAAAACAAGCTCAGTTGGGAATTGATCAACTGCGTCAAAATGTAGACTCGCTAATTGTAATCAACAATAATAAATTAAGAGAAGTTTATGGTAATCTTGGGTTTAAAGCTGGTTTTTCTAAAGCTGATGAAGTTTTATCTACAGCATCTAAGGGGATTGCAGAGGTAATTACACATCATTATAAGCAAAATATTGATTTACATGATGCGAAAACGGTACTTTCTAATAGTGGAACTGCAATTATGGGTTCTGCAAAAGAAGAAGGCACAGATAGAGCTAAAACCGCAATAATAAAAGCTTTGGATTCTCCTTTATTGAATGATAATAAAATTACAGGAGCTAAAAATGTATTGTTGTTAATAGTTTCAGGTACAAATGAAGTTACTTTAGATGAAATAGGAGAAATTAATGATTATATCCAGGATGAGGCGGGGTATGATGCAAACATTATTATGGGTGTAGGTGAAGATGAAGAGTTAGGTGAAGCTATTGCTGTAACTATTGTAGCAACGGGTTTTGCTGTTGATCAACAAAGTACAATTACAAATACAGAAGTTAAAAAAGTAGTTCATACGTTAGAAGATAACCAAAAGGCTACTTATAATTTTGGAGAGAAAACAGTTTCCAAACAAGCAACTTTAGATATGCCAATAGCTCACAAAGCTGCAGAGAAAATTGTACATACTTTAGATGATACATCAGAGCTAACTAAACCTCAAATGGATTTGGTTAAAACCAATGCTATTATTGCAGGTATGCCAGTTATTTGTGAAGAAGTTGTTGGTCTTGACGAAGTTTCTGAAGATGATTTTATCATAACAAATATCATTGAAGAAGAGCAAAATACCCAAGAAATACCAAAAGAAATACAATCTGATTTATTATTTGATTTACCTCTAGCAGAGCCAAAAGTAAATATTGAAGAACAAATTAGATTCGACTTAACTGATAATAAGCGAGAGTTAAAAGTTAATGAAATAGAGGTTTTTGAAGCTAGAGAAGTATTGCCAAAAAAAGAAACTCGTTATGTTTTAGAAGATTTTGAGGTGCAACCTACAATTGGTAAAAGCTCAAATATTAATAAAAATAAAATTGTAGAGGAAGAAGTTACTTTTGAATTAAAAACAACTAAATCTCAGTCAGAAATTAATGAAATAGATACCTTAAGTGAAGAGGTATCACCTTTAGATTTAACGATAAGTGAATTACAGAAAAGAGCTGCAGAACGCCGAAAGAATATGAAGAAGTTCAATTACAGTTTTAATGAAAACATGAACAAAAATAATATTGACGAAATTGAGCGTCAACCAGCTTATAAAAGACAAGGTATTAATCTGGATAAAAATGCAACACTTAGTAGCACAAAAACAGTCTTAAATAAAGATAATGATGAGATTAACTTCTCGTCGGGTAATTCTTTTTTACATGATAATGTAGATTAATTTTATAATCTTTAGAAGCATAAAAATCACATCCGTAAAAGATGTGATTTTTTGTTTTAAAGCTACAAGAAAACCTCTCGTCTTACTCATTATGCCTTTAGTCGATACTTTTTTGCAATATGAGAGTTAATCGCTAAAAATGATAAGTTTCTGAAATATATTTACCTAAACCTAGAATTTATGAAATTTATACTACACAATCTGACAAAAGTAAAACTATCAACATTAATTATACTAGTAGGATTTTTTGGATATGCTTAAGGATTAATTTTTGAATTAATTTATTTGATTTACTTTCCTTAAAAAATGACAACAATTTTGAGGAAACTTCTAAAATTATCAAATCAGTAGGTTTAAAATAATTGAAGTTTTAGCATTGAATAGGTAAAAAGTCATTATTTTTTATTATTGCCGTAAACCGTCATTCCTGAGGAAATGATTTTTTTAAGTGATTGATTTTGTTTATAATGTAACAAAATATGTTATCTCTCGTCTAATATATGTAATCAATTAATTTTAATCAACATGAAATCAACATACGCCAACACATCTGAAAGAGGGATTTTAACATCAACCTACAAACAAGAAATAAGAGAAAATATTTCACGATTTAAAAGTACATCAGTATCTGGAATGAAGTCTATGATTTTACTTCATCAAAATAAAATGCAAAGTCAAGCAGGAACAATTTTAAGAGTTTCATTTTTTATGTTTGCAATAATTTTTATGGTATTTTAATTATAAACTAAAGTCTGATTTTATATATCTAAAATGTCTTGTTTGAGTCTTATAAATCAATAAAACAAAAAAATCCATCTTTTAAAGACGGATTTTGGATTAAAATATGTTATCAGCTTTAACTCAAAGCTTCTTTTATTCTTTTAATAGCTTCACGTATTTGCAGCTCAGAAGCAGCGTATGAAATTCGGATACAGTCTGGTGCACCAAAAGCATCACCAGTTACAGTAGCTACATTTGCTTTTTCTAAAATGAATAAGGCAAAGTCATTAGCATTTTTAATAGTGATACCTTGAATAGTTTTACCAAAGAAAGCAGAAATATCAGGAAAAACATAAAAAGCACCATCAGGTACGTTTACTTTAAAACCATCAATTTCTCTCAGTAAATCAATGACAATACCTCTTCTGGCTTTAAATTCATCTACCATGTATTGTATTTTACTAACGGGAGCTAAAACAGCAGTAATAGCGGCTCTTTGAGCAATACAATTTGTGCCCGAAGTAATTTGACCTTGCATTTTAGTACAAGCTTTAGCAATCCATTCTGGAGCACCAATGTAACCAATTCTCCATCCGGTCATCGCAAATGCTTTTGCTAATCCGTTTACGGTAATTGTTCTTTCATATAAACTGTCAATAGCGGCTAAACTAAAAGGTTTTGAATTATAATTGATATGTTCGTAAATTTCATCAGACATTATATAAATCTGAGGATATTTTTCTAAAACTTTAGCTAAAGCTCTATATTCTTTTTCACTATAAATAACTCCACTTGGATTATTAGGTGAATTGAATAAAATTAACTTTGTTTTTGGTGTAATTGCAGCTTCTAATTGTGCAGGTGTAATCTTAAAATTCGATTCAATAGTTGAAGGAATTTCAACAGATTTTGCTTCACAAAGCGTTGCAATTGCAGAATAACTCACCCAATAAGGGCAAGGCAGTAAAACTTCGTCTCCAGGGTTTAATAACACTTGCATCACATTTGCAATAGATTGTTTTGCACCTGTAGAAACAACAATTTGACTTGCTTTATAATTTAAATCATTATCACGTTTAAATTTAGTACAAATTGCTTCTTTCAATTCGGCATAACCATCTACAGGAGTGTAAGAATTGTAATTATCATTAACGGCCTTTATTGCAGCGTCTTTAATAAAATCTGGTGTGTTAAAATCTGGTTCTCCTAAACTTAAACCAATAATATCTTTACCTTCTGCTCTTAATTCTCTGGCTTTTGCTGCCATTACCAATGTTGCGGATGCTGGTAAGCTGTTAATTCTGTCCGATAATGGATGTTTCATTTCTATGTTAAATTGTTGTGTTTTATGCTAATTCTGGTTTTTTACCTAAAACACCTAAATGTCTAAAATGCTCTATCATGGCCTTTCTTGTTGTTTTGTACTCATTATAGGGCAAATTAAATTCTTTAGCTGTTTCTTTTACAATTTTAGCTAATTTACCATAGTGAACGTGAGAAATGTGAGGGAAAATATGATGTTCAACCTGATGATTTAATCCTCCGGTATAAAAATTCACAAGCCAATTGCTTGGCGCAAAGTTACTTGTGGTATAAAGCTGATGAATTGCCCAAGTATGTTCTAAATCTCCATTTTTATCTGGTAGCGGCATTTTTGTGTTAGGTACAATATGTGCTAATTGAAAAACTAAGCTTAAAATCATACCTGCAGTATAATGCATTACAAAAAAACCAATCAAAACTTTCCACCAAGCTACATCTAAAACCAATATTGGTAAAACAATCCAAAGTGCATAATAGGCAAGTTTAGAAATTACTAATTTTGTCCATTCCGTAGTTGGGTTTGGGAATTTCCCGTAAGATAATTTCTGTTTAAGATATCTACGCATTTGCTTAATATCTGTGGTTATTGCCCAATTTATTGTTAGTAAACCATATACAAATACAGAATAGTATTTTTGAATTTTATGAATTTTAAACCATTTTGAATGTTTTGAAAAACGTATAATTCTACCAGCGTCAATATCTTCATCGTGATCTTTAACGTTGGTAAAAGTGTGGTGTAAAACATTATGTTGTACTTTCCAATTATATACGTTTCCGGCTAAAATATAAATACTGCTGCCCATTAATTTATTAACCCATTTTTTCTTAGAAAATGAATCATGATTGGCATCATGCATTACATTCATCCCAACACCAGCCATGCCTATACCTGTTAAAATCATTAGTAAAATCATAGCCCATTGAGGCATAGAAACTGTAAGTACCAATATAAATGGAATTAAAAATAAAGAGAACATTAAAATGGCTTTAGAATATAATTTCCAGTTACCAGTTCTTTTAATATTGTTTTCTTTAAAATATGTATTTACTCTTTTATTTAGAGTTCTAAAGAACTTTGCTTTATCTACTCTTGAGAAGTTAATTGTTTTCATCTAAAAATTTAATTATGCAAAAATAAACTATTTACATTTGGCATATATCACAAACATTACTTTTTGTAAAGAATTGTTGTCATCAAATAACTATTTTTGCACTTTAATTAAATTATTGATGGAGATTATACACAAATATTTTAAAAATTTATCAGAAAAGCAAATCGAACAGTTTTCTAAATTACAAGATTTATACCAAGATTGGAATTTAAAAATAAATGTGGTTTCTAGAAAGGATATCGATGAATTGTATTTACGTCATGTTTTGCATTCTTTAGGAATTGCAAAAGTGATGCTATTTAAACCAGGAGCTAAAGTGATGGATGTTGGCACAGGTGGAGGTTTTCCTGGTATTCCTTTAGCAATATTATTTCCAGAAACTCAATTTCATTTGGTGGATTCAATTGGTAAAAAAATAAAAGTGGTGAATGAAGTAGTAGCTGGTTTAGGCCTTGAAAATGTAAAAACTACGCATGGCAGAGTAGAAGATGTAAAAGATACCTATGATTTTATTGTGAGCAGAGCAGTTGCTCAAATGGAAACTTTTGTGCGTTGGAATAAAGGTAAAATTACCAAGAAGCAAAATCACGATTTAAAAAATGGCATACTTTATTTAAAAGGAGGAGATTTATCTGATGAATTAAAATTATATACTTCAGCTAGTGTTTATAATCTTACAGATTATTTTGATGAAGATTTTTATGAAACCAAAAAAGTGGTGCATTTAGGCATGAAATATAAGGGGTAACACTTTAGTTTTTGTTGAAATCATGAATAATATGAAGATTATATGAAGTGAAAAAACATCAATATTTTATAAACTACTACTGTCCATTACATATATAATCTGTAGTTTAAATTAACTTTTTTAATTCAAATAATATTGCCAAGATTACTCAATTAAATTGTAATATCACCCTAAATTAACTACATTAAGAATTTGGAATTACATGTTGAAAAATGTTTTGCATATAATTAATTTAAGAAACTATTTTCTTAATTTATAGATGCTAAAAAAATATATGTATTCAGCAACATATAAAAGAAAGCAGGTAAAGAAACCCAAATATTATCTTTCATTTTTATTCTTACAAGTACACCTGCAAACATTTGAATTGCCAAACCTAATGATGAAATGATTAGTAATTCTTGAAAAGCAAGTCCTATAATTAATCCTAACGCTCCTATAAACTGAGTTACAATAACGAACAAACCAAACTTTTCTAGGTCAAAGCGTTTGAATTCATTTTTCATTTTAGGAGATATAAAATAATATGCGGAATATGTAAAAAAAGACAAGCTTGATATTAGAATACATATTTTAAGTATATCCATATATTTTTATGGTATTGAGGTTACTGCTAAAAAAACACACAGCATCAAAAGAATTAGAGAGGGCAGGTGTTTTATAAAAGGGTTTTTTACTTTAAAGTGAAAAAACTGAGCAGCTATCATAAAAAGCCCCATAAGAATACTGGGTATGAATACTAACGATGAATACCAAATACCTGCAAAAATTAATGTAGCTACAGAAATTTTTGAAGCGCCAACCATGTTTCTTGTTAAATCACTTAATCCAAATTCTTTAAACTCTTTAACTACATTATGAAATCTGAAAACCCAAACATAAGCTACAGAAAGAGGCAGAACTATTTGGGCTAATTTTATTAATTGTTCCATTTTTTTATTTTTTAATTAATAATCTTCATATTTATTTCCTTTTATCAAATCCTTTTTTAACTGAATCGCTTTGTGAAGATAAAGACAAATTACAAAAAACAAGTCTTAACTTTTATCAATTTACAATTTAATGTTTTTTTATCGTTCCAAATACTTTTTTTATAGATGTCTATATTTAGCGTATTTATTTGATTATTTTTTTAAAAATTGATACCCTTTTTTTGAAAGGGCTATCTATTTTAGAATTTTAATAGTATAAGATACGCCTTTATTCTTAAAAGTAACAGTATGAAATTATCTTCATATTTTGTATATTAGAGAAATCATAAATTACATAATACATTAAAATATGAAAAGTTTTATTTTAAAATGGTATCCAGTTATTTTAGCTTTCGTTTGTTTATTATATTCGGTAGCACATGGAATTTTAGGCATGACAGCCGAAGCTCAATATTCGGCACATTGGCCAGGTACAATATTATTATTTGCAATAGCAATTAGACAAAGAAGAACAACATGAGCATAGGATTTTTTATAGTAGGTGGTATCATCTTTGCTACATATATGGCATTCACTATTTGGAATATCATCTACTCAAACCGCAAGCAAAAAGAAGAAAACTATCCAGATAAAAAGTAAAAATAACGGTTACTTTAAAATAGTAAATGAGTTTATTTTTTATCTTTTACATAGTTTTTTAAAGCATAAGATTATCTAAATAATTTTATTGCTATCCTACTTTTTGTGACTTAATTTTTAAAAAGTAACTAAAAAAAGAACTACACATATGAGTATATCTGTAATTCTTTTATAATATTCTGTAATAAGCTTAAAACAGCGAAGTGTTTACAAAGCTTCTACAAATAAACCTTCATCGGTTTTAGAAACTTTAGCCACTTCTTTTTTGGTTAAGCCTTTAATGGTTTTATCCCATTTTTTGTTAGATAAACCAGATTGTATTTTTAAAGAATTTAAATCTATTTTTTCTGTCTTTGTTATAATTTCTAGCACGGCTTTTTCTTCATCATTTAACTCTATAGAAGGAGCCTTTTTTTCTGGTCTCATTTGTGGGAAGAATAAAACCTCTTGAATAGATTGATTGTTTGTTAAAAACATAATTAATCTATCCATTCCAATTCCCATTCCAGATGTTGGAGGCATACCGTATTCTAATGCTCTTAAGAAATCTTGGTCTATAAATTCTGTAGCTTCATCATCGCCTTTTGCAGCTAACTTTAATTGATGTTCAAAACGTTCGCGTTGATCAATAGGGTCATTTAATTCTGAATAGGCGTTGGCAATTTCTTTACCACAAACCATCAACTCAAAACGCTCTGTTAATTCAGGATTTTCTCTATGTTCTTTGCATAAAGGACTCATTTCCTTGGGATAATCTGTGATAAAAGTTGGCTGAATGTAATTTCCTTCACATTTTTCTCCAAAAATTTCATCAATCAATTTTCCTTTACCCATGGTTTCATCAACCTCAATTTGCATGCCTTTTGCAGCAGCTCTAATTTCATCTTCTGTTTTGTCATAAATATCAAAACCTGTGAATTCTAAAATGGAATCACGCATGGTAATTCTTTTATATGGCGCTTTAAAGTTGATATGGTGTTCACCAAAAGTAGCTTCAGAAGTTCCGTTTACAGCTATTGCACAATGCTCCAGTAATTGCTCACAAAAATCCATCATCCAATTGTAATCTTTGTAAGAAACATAGATTTCCATTGCAGTAAATTCTGGATTATGTGTTCTATCCATTCCCTCATTTCTGAAGTTTTTAGAGAATTCATATACACCATCAAAACCACCAACAATCAATCTTTTTAAATACAATTCGTTCGCAATTCTCATGTATAAAGGAATATCTAAAGAATTGTGGTGCGTTACAAAAGGTCTTGCGGCAGCGCCACCAGGAATAGGTTGCAAAACAGGAGTTTCCACTTCAAAGTAACCCGCGTCATTAAAGAAAGAACGCATCGCATTAAACAATTTAGTTCTCTTTACAAAAACCTCTTTTACATGTGGGTTTACAACTAAATCTGCATAACGTTGCCTGTAACGCATTTCAGGATCGTTAAACGCATCATAAGTATTTCCATCAGCGTCTACTTTTGGTAAAGGCAAAGGTTTTAATGCTTTTGAAAGTAATTTAAAATCTTTGACCATTACTGTTTTTTCACCAACTTTGGTAGTAAATAAAGTACCTTCAATACCAATAAAGTCACCAATATCTAATAATTTCTTGTACACATCATTGTATAAAGTTTTGTCTTCTCCAATACAAATCTCATCACGATTAAAATAAACTTGAATTCTGCCTTCACCATCTTGCAATTCTGCAAAAGATGCTTTTCCTTGAATTCTTCTAGACATTAATCTACCAGCAATAATTACCTGTTTATCTTCAGCAAAATCCTCTTTAATTTCTTTCGAATTCGAATTTAAAGGAAATAAATCTGCAGGATAAGGATTGATCCCCAACGCTCTTAATTTTGCCAATTTTTCTCTACGTACAACTTCTTGTTCTGATAATTGCATTTGCTGTTTAATTTCTAGTGTTTATTTAAGTTGGCAAAGATACAATGAATGCGCAAATACACAATTTAGATAAATGTAAAAAAAGCATTAATTACCTTAGAATTTCTAAAAAGAATGTATATTTGCATGTCGCTTTTTGTTAGAGTGATAAAAGTTGTGTTGTTTTGGCACTTTTGTAAAAGTGTCACGGTTTTGTTAACCAATGGAAAGCTTCCCAAATTTGGGTTGCTTTTTTTATTTATAATATATCCAATTCTCAATATTGTTTTACTGTTTCAATATTTATTTTGAGATGCCAACCTTGCAGTAAAGGATATATTTTTTAGAAGCCATTTCCAGCTTTCATTACTCGCTTTTTTTAGGCCATATTTAATTACATATTTCTTATACATAAAAAAATAGCTTTTCTACAAGAAATACTAAATTCATTTACAAAAAAAAGAGCTCAAACATGCCATTCAATCTGGGCTAAACTTGCTTGAAAACTATTAACCAACCAAAGTAAATGAATTATTAAAGCATTTTCTGCTGTTTTTTATAAAAAGAGTCAGCTTGTAACTTCATCAATTCTCTAGCCATTTTTTGTTTGTAATTGTAGAGTTCTTCATCCGCTGTAATATCTTTATAAACTTTGTTATCAATAGAAATATCTGCACTTAACATTTGCTGCCTTTGTTGTATTTGTTGCATTGCCCAAGTTTTAATAGCAGACTCTTTTTCTTCTAATTTATAATCATATGAACCTTTTGGAGCTAATAATTTTGCAATTATAGGCGATGTCTCAATAGCTAAAAATAGTAAGAATATAAAAAAAGAGGTAAAGAAAGGCAATTTATGAAGTGCATTAATTCTAGCCATTAATCCATCAAAATTAGAAATTATAGGTTGAGATTTATTTATGGCTATTTTTTCATTTTGCTGTAAAGTAGTAATTTCAGCTTCCTTTTCTTTTATTTTAAGTGTGTTTTCTTGCTTTAACAGATTTAAGTCTTTTAAAGCAGTATCGTGTTTTTCTCTTTTTTCTTTATAAACAGGTCCTTTTCCTAATTTTCTTGTTCCTGCTGTGCCTTCAGCTTCAGCAATGTAGGTTTTGTACAAGGCATTGGTTTCATTTTCTTTGGTAATAATTTCTTGCTTTAAAACTGAAATTTCTGAATTTATTTTGGCAATTTCTGGAGTAAATTGCTGTGCAATTTGAGTCTTATTGTCTAGTATCATTTGGTTTTTTTCTTTCAATAAAACTTGATTGATTTCCTTTTCAAATAATTTTAATTCTAAAGGTTTAGAAATAACAACAGCAATAATAATTGCTAAAATAATTCTTGGAATTGCTTGCGCAAACTCTTTCCATTTAGAATCAGATTTTTTTATGGTAGCAACTATAAATCTGTCTAAATTAAAGATGAGCAAGCCCCAAATTAATCCAAAGAAAATAGCGGAAAACATATTATCAAAAACAGTATATAAAGCATAAGAACCAGCAATGGTTGCCATAACTGCTGTAAAAAAAACAGTGGCACCAATACCCACATATTTATTTTGTTCGCCATTAGAACATTCTTGAATTAGATTTTTATCTACTCCAGAGCAAGTAAGAAAGAAGTTTTTAAGCAAAATATTGTATTTAAATGTATAAATACAACGTTTTAAAAGCGAATTTGTTACATGAAAAAACCTCGAAATTTCGAGGTTTCAAAGTCTTAGTTTATTACAGAATCTACCGTTGTTGGATTTAAGATGAGTTTCATTTTTTCACTAGAAGAACCACTCAAGCCTTTCCATTCTGTATTCTTTGTACTCTTTAAATCAAATACTTTGCTGTCTTGTAATAAAACAAAGTAAAATGAATCATCAGCATTTCTTTGGTTTACTTTGTTTAGACCGTATTTATTCACAATTTGAGGTGTATTTAGTTTTAAATCGAAACTTAATTCTTGCCATTCACATCCTTTTTTACAAGTCATGGTTATTTTTTCCTTATTTTTTTCTAGAATAATTGAAAATTTGTAATTCTTCTTAATTTCAGGTATAACTTTATCTGGAGAAATAATCATAAGTTTTTGATTTTCATCCATTTTATCATAAATTGAATTTAAATAAATAAGGTTAGCTTTTCTATTTTTAGAAGTTCTTTTAATTCTATCTGCCAGTCTATTGTAAGTAAAAATTGTATCCATTTTTGGAGGAGGAGGTAATTTATAAAGTACTTGATCAATATTTTTTACTGAATTTTGTTGCTCATTTGTCATTGAATTGTAAATACTTTTTAATTTATCTACGGTCTTAACCTTTATGATTTTTTTCTTTTCAGTTTCAAGAATTAGGCTGTTGTATTCTTGCATTTTTTCTTTAGATACTTTATTATTTTTAGGAATAGTATCTATTACAAGGATTCCGGTATTAGGTTTATCATCAATAAATTCACAAAAAATAGCGTCTTGATAAATTACTCTTTTTACATAATTTTCTGGTATTATATCGCTGGCATTGGCTTTTTTGTTGGAGATTTGCTTCCCGTTTTTGTCACATAATTTGCCTTCTTTATTATAATACTTGGTTTTATCTTTGATAGTAACATAATAGAAAATAGTTCCATTAATAAGTTTAAAACCTGTATTTGAATTTTTCTTATCGCTATAATTTATATCTAAAGCATTTATATTTTTTAGTTTTTCTCTTATATCTTTTACGGCATTATTGTTATAAGAGGGAATACTTTGTTTAGAGTAATTACCATTTGGGTAATTGTATTTTTGGATAGGAGAATCTATATAATCTGGTTTTGATTCTTTTTCAATCTCTTCGATATTGTGCTTTTCTTTTAAATATTTTAGGAAATTATTTACTCTTTTTTTATTCTGAGTTTCGAAGTATTTTTTCGTTTCTAGGTGTGCTTGCTGTTCCTGAGTATAACTTTTACTTCTGGCATTTTTATGAACAAAACTCACAAAATAGTTAGAAAAGTCAGAGGGTTTATATTTGTTTAAAATATTGTTTTTTGCCGCTTTCCCATCAATCCAAATTGCATATTTAGAATTATCCTTTAAATCTTCTATTAATTGTTGTGTAGGAACTTTTCTTTTGTTTTTTAATGGAGGAGGAGGTGGCAGTTTGTCCTTTTCATTGCTGGTTAAGTCGGTATATTTCTTCTTAAACTTTTTCCCATTTTTATCTTTGGTTTGTATAAATCCATTTTTATATACATATTCCTTATAAATTTTGCTTTTGTCTATATCTATTTGCTTAGAAGAGGCGCCTTTAGTAATTTCAATAATGTCTACTTTTTCTTGTGCTTCTAATCTTTCTGCAAAGAGGAAAACGAATCCCGTTAAAAGGGGAATTACCGCTAGTTTTTTGAACAAGATTTTGGCTTGTGAACTTTGTGTTGTCATCATTTTTAATCTTTTTTTAGTAAGT
>ENA-OSET01000105-OSET01000105.1-sediment-metagenome-genome-assembly--contig:-NODE-105-length-95267-cov-9.485902_pt1 | contig 95267 bp, 85 predicted proteins | sample MGYA00237882_ERZ534229 | MGnify/ENA primary metagenome ERZ534229 (study PRJEB26408, sample SAMN06266212) | sediment metagenome | isolation source: Hudson Canyon methane seep mesocosm | place: USA:Hudson... | reverse complement strand
GTATAACGTTTTCCTTTGCTCATAAACACCTCTACTTGTAGTTACATTGTAACCGTGAAAAGTGTCTAGCAAAATCTTGGAAGTCCAGTTGGATTATTACTTCACCATAGCTATTACCAAGAACTTTCTGAGACAATCCGAAAAAAAGGAGATAAAGAAGAAAATGGTTGGTTCGCTCTAAGTCTGAGAGACATCATCACTAATTGTAACTTGGAACAAGAAATAGCTATTAACCACCTTTACTCAAGTGTTGCCTTTCAGTTCATGAATGACTACAACCAAGCCATCTCTAAAGTGGTCAATCGTGATAAAACATTAGCAGGGAGCGAGGTTTTTGATTTTAATTGACAAAAGCTTGTTTTTTCATTCTTACGTGAGTGTTGACTCGCCCCTTTGAGCAACAGATGGCAATACAAGGTTAAATGTCTGGCACTCTAGGGGCAGTCCAACTAACAATGCGTCGCCATGGAAATTGTTACGGGACCTTTCTTTCAAAGACTAACCTAATCAAATACGCTTTTTAGTCTTCCATGTGGCAAGTTCAAGTAGAGGATCATCAGGCCAAGGATGCTTAGGATAACGCCCTTTCATTTCCTTTTTAACCTCGTGATAAGAGGAGCGCCAGAAACCGGCTAGGTCTTGGGTGATTTGCAACGGTTTGCCTGCCGGTGAAAGGAGGTGAATTAACAGAGGGACCTTGCCAGCGATAATAGCGGGGCTTTGCTCACAGCCAAACATCTCCTGTAACTTCACCGCCAGTACCGGCGGTGACTCGGTATAGTCGATACGGATCCTAGAGCCGGACGGCACTTTTAAATGGGTGGGGGCTAGTTTGTTGAGTGTCTGTTGTTCATCCCACGGCAAGAGTGCATGCAGGATCTCTGTTAACTTAACTTTCTTGAAATCATTTAATAAATTTACCGTATTTAGATAAGGTGCCAACCAATCCTCAAGAGTGGCCAGTAAAGCCTCATGACTCACATCAGGCCAGTTATTACCTTCGATGGTGCGTAACAATGCCACTCTGGCACACCATTGCGTCAGCTCTGCTGTCCAAGGTAGAAGACTGAGTCCCTGTTTACGAATATGCTGAATCAATGCCGTACTTTTAGCATGTGCGGGGACAGTGTTTAAGCGGCTGCGTTGTAGAATGAGAATGCCGATTTTTTGTTGCTCTTCGGCGATAAAGCGATTCGTTTGTTTATCCCACTCGGCTATCGTTTCTTGCTGAACCGCGTTGCTGAGAGCTGAATCAAACAGGCTTTGATCAAGCTGTACGGCTGAACTAATCACATCCCCTTTCCTCCCCTGCTGACTTGAAACTTCGGCGACCGCGATCCAGCCAGTAGTAGAAAGCTGTTGATCCCCTATCAGTTTGGCACTACGGCCATTGGCCAGTTGATAGCCCCCTGAGTGTCTTTGACGCGCGATACGTTCAGGATAGGCGCAGGCGATCAGGTAACCGGGCAAGTGATCCGCGGTGATTAATCTCGATAATTTACTCGGCCACTTGACCTTAGATAGCTGTTGTTCAAATTGTTGTGCTAACTGATGAGTGCGTTCTAACCATGCCTTATGGATTGGTGGACAGTGTGTCTTGCCATTCAATATATCAAGGCGGTAGCCAATATCAGCATTGTCACGACTAAATGGATCACGGTCAGATAACAGGCTGGCGAGTAAGGCCGCTGTTTTAATCGCGCCGACCTTGCTACCACACAGTAGTAAATGTGCAAGCCTTGGGTGTACTGGCAGAGATGTCATTGCCTTGCCATGACAGGTCAGAAGCCAGCCATGGTCTTGACGTTCAATCGCACCCAGCGAACTGAGTAAATCCATCGCCTGTTGCCACAGTCCTGTTGGCGGAGGATCGATCCAACTTAATTCAGTGGGATCATCTACACCCCATTGTAATAATTGCAGCGCCATGGGTGCTAGGTCAGCATTTAGAATTTCAGCAGTGCCGTGTGCAGCAAGTTGCTGTTGTTGATCAGCCGACCAGATACGGTAACATTTTCCCGGCCTTAGTCGCCCTGCTCGTCCTGCTCTTTGTACACTGGACGCTTTCGAAATTTTGACAGTATGTAAGCCCGTCATGCCAATCGACGGATTAAATTTTGCTTCCCTCGCAAGACCACAATCGACCACGACATCAACGCCATCAATGGTGAGGCTGGTTTCTGCAATATTAGTAGCCAAAACAATTTTCTGATCATTTGATTGTTGGCCGCTTAGTGGCACTATTGCCTGTTGTTGTTCTTCAATTGATAAGTTTCCATAGAGCGGACGCAGATGAATACCCTGTAACTTTCTATCAAAAATCCACTTCGAAAGCTCACTGGCAGTGCGTCGAATTTCTCCCTGCCCCGGCAAAAAAGCCAGCACGCTACTGTTTGGATTTTGATCAATCGCTTGTTTAATAGTCGCGACCATGCGGTCAGTGATGCGTTCTTTGGCTTGCGTGGCATGACCATAAATAATATCGACAGGGTATGCCCTACCTTCACTTTTCACAACAGGCGCACCACCGAGTAATTTCGATGTGGCATCGCTATCAAGGGTGGCGGACATGACCAGTATTTTTAACGGGTTATCATCATCTCTAAACAAATCGCGACCTTTAAGGCACAAACTGAGCGCCAGATCAGAATCTAAACTACGTTCGTGAAATTCATCAAATATCACCAAAGCCACATCATCTAACGACGGATCCTGCTGTAGCATTCGGGTCAGAATTCCCTCGGTAATCACTTCTACCTTTGTCTGTTTGGAGACCCTAGTATCTAAGCGCATACGATAACCAATCGTCTGTCCGGGACTTTCATTTAAAAGGCTTGCCATGCGATGGGCAGCAGATCTCGTGGCGATTCTGCGTGGTTCTAACATTAGAATTTTTTTGTTATTTAGCCAAGGCTCATCCATCAGAGCAATCGGCACTAAGGTAGTTTTACCTGCACCCGGTGGTGCTTCTAATACCAGCTCATGCCGCTTTGTTAATTGCTGCTTAAGACTGTCTAAGATATCTTCAACAGGTAGGCCCAGTGGGGTCACAGTTTTGCCTCTGGCAGTTGTTTTGGAGGGGGGGTAATAATAACTCAAAGCACTGATATTTTCGATTGTATTAATAATTTCGGCCACTGCCACGACGTTTAGATTTTCCTCGATGGCGCGGCTTAGGATCGGCCTCAAAATTACCATACTCCTCATCATCGAATGGACTTGCAGCTGCCTTCACACTAAGGGCAAAGCCAGGGATAATCTCTAGCTCAAACTTACGACCAATGAGACGTTCAATTGACTGCAACTGCTTGGATTCATCCTCACTGAATAATGAAATAGCTAAACCAGAGGTGCCAGCACGACCCGTTCGACCGATTCGATGCACATAATCTTCTGCTATATAGGGCATATCAAAATTAACCACACAAGGCAGCTGATTGACATCAATGCCCCGAGAGGCAATATCTGTGGCAACCAAGACCTTAACTTTTCCACTGTTAAAACCATCTAAGGCCTGTGTGCGTGCATGCTGGGTTCTATTCGCATGGATAGATGCGGCACTGAACCCTGTCTTTTCCAGTTGCAATACCAAACTATCCGCCCCTTTCTTGGTGCGAGTAAACACCAAAACTTGCTGCCATTTGTTCCTTTTAATTAGGTGAGTCAGCAGTTCACTTTTACGCTCTTTGTCTACAGGGTGTATTTTCTGCTTAATGCTATCAACAGTACTGTTGCTGGCAGTCACTTCAATCAATAGTGGCTGGTTTAGCATGCCTTTAGCAAGTGATTTGATCGCTGTAGAAAACGTCGCTGAAAACATTAAGGTTTGACGTTTCATAGGCAGCAGTAGTTGAATGCGACGGATATCATCAATAAAGCCTAAATCCAACATACGATCAGCTTCATCCAAGACCAATATCTCAAGTTGATCAAAGTTAATTGCCTGTTGATTATAAAGATCAATCAAACGACCGGGTGTAGCAACAAGCACATCCAAACCAGCTTGCAACTGAGTCAGTTGTGGCTCAATTCTCACTCCACCAAACACGGCCGCCGAGCGAATATTCATATGGCGACTGTAGTTTTGAATACTCTTGCCAAGCTGAGCCGCTAGCTCACGGGTCGGCGTAATAACTAATGCCCGTACAGATTGACTCTTCAGACTCGGCCCAGCAGATAATAGCTGCACCATTGGTAAGGTAAAACCAGCCGTTTTACCCGTGCCCGTCTGTGCCACTGCCATCACATCACGCTGACTAAGCACCGCTGGAATAGCTTCACTTTGTATCGGCGATGGCGTTTCATAGCCCAGTTCATCTATGGTTTTCAGCAACTTATCACACAAACCTAAAGAGCCAAATGACATAGGTAAACATTCCTTGGATTGATTAAAACATCTATATGATGCCTGCATTGTCTCGCCAGCGGTCATTTAATTTTCAACATCGTTACCATAGCTAAATCATTCATTAAAAATGAGCCAGTAACTACTTTGATTGATCAATCAAGTCAGCGACTGTTCAATCTACACCATAGATTCCATTTAATCTGACTAAGGCAAAGATAGCTGTTTTGGCAATAAGGATTTAAGTACTGGGTTCAAAAAGGATCGCGGGATGTGCTGATACCGAAACGGCAACATGAGAATCAACAGCTAAATTTTTTGTTGATGATTGATTAACGGTTAATATCGACGCACCGATTGCAACCGCATGCTGATGAGTATCGCCAGTAAAAATTTGGTCAACAATTTTTCCAATTCCTGCTTCATCCGCTTCAAGTGAGATTTGATTTGGCCTAATAAATTGTTTTACTTTTCCTCCCAGCTCAAAACCATGAGCTCGAGTAGACCTAATCTCGCCTAAATCCTCTGATCGTGTGCTGTGCTGATCGACTACAACCACATCTAACCAATTACCCTTGCCCATAGATTCTGCTAAAGATACCGATTTTGGTTGATAATACAAAGATTCAGCCGTGCCTGTTTGCACAATTTTACCCTCTTCCATAAAAGCCAATTTATCAGCAAAGACAAAGGCTTCCTCTTTGCTATGAGTAACAAAAATAGCTGAGACTTTTCTTTGTTTAAGAATATGACGAATATCAACCATTAATTGTTGGCGTAAATGGTAATCAACATTTGAAAAAGGCTCGTCCAATAGTAATAATTTGGGTTGAATCGCTAACGCTCTAGCTATTGCTACACGTTGCTGTTGACCGCCCGATAGCTCATGTGGATAAGCAGCACCATAACCTCGCATCTTAACAAGTTCAAGCAAGGTTTCAGCAGTTTGTTGAGCCTGTTGTTTGTGGCCTTTGATTCCAAAGCAAATATTATCTAAAACGCTCATATGAGGGAATAAGGCGTAGTCTTGAAAGATAATGCCCATGCCCCGTTTTTCGGGTGCAACAGATGACATAATCTCTCCATCTAATGAAATAGCCCCCTTCTTTAATGGCAACATTCCAGCTACTGCTTTAAGAACAGTCGTTTTACCTGAGCCACTTTTTCCCAACAAACACACAATCTCATTATCTGAAACCTGCAATGACAACTCATCCAATACTTTTTTTGTATCGTACTGAACTGATATTGCCTCAACATTCAGTGCCATTTTTGTTGTTTCATTCATTGTTAATTTTGCCTGTTTTGGTCAGTCTAATCACTGGGTAAAGTCCAGCTAAGACAATTAATATGGCAGCAACAGCAGCCTGTTCTAATTGTTCATCTGATACAAACTGGTAGACATAGGTCGCCAAGGTATCAAAGTTGAACGGTCGCAATAATAATGCCGCGGGTAACTCTTTCATACATTCAATAAAAACCAATAAAATAGCAGTGAAAATGCCTTTACTAATAAGGGGTATATGAATAGAAAATAATACCTGTAGATCAGTTTTACCCAAGCTTTTAGCAGCCATATCTAATGAAGGGCTAATGTTTAAAAAACTGGACTCAATCGTACCGTTTGCTACTGCCTGAAATCGAACGACAAATGCAATTATCAAAGCAAACACGGTTCCTGATAGAAATAAACCAGGTGCTTGATAACCTAGGTGTTCAACCCAATTATTAATCTGTACTTCAAATAGAGTCATCGGAATCAACACAGCTATCGCCAAGACTGTACTGGGCAAAACATAACTCATGGTACTCATTCGCACTGGAATAGCTGAACTCGGTTTTGTTGATAAACGCGCTGTGTAAATAAAGATAATGGCGAAAAATGTTGTTATTACAGCAGCAATGAGTGCCAGCCATATACTCTGTACTACCACCAGCCAGAGCTGACTCTGCCAAGCGACTGAGAAATACTGTATGGCATAGTCGACTAATATGATTGCTGGAACTAAAAAGCCAGCCATCAATAATATTCCACACCAAACTACAGCCGCCACCGACTGTCTTGTGTTTAATTGAAAACGGCTGAGTTGTCCTGATGTTTTTTGGTAAAAACGTTGTCTGCCACGCTGCCAACGTTCTATACCTAACAGCCCCATCACCCCTATCAGCATTAGTATTGATATTTTGGCCGCAGCGGACAGTGAACCATGTCCAAGCCAACTGTCATAGACCGCTGTTGTTAAGGTATTAACTGCAAAATAATGTACTGTCGCAAAATCACCTAATGCCTCAGCACCAATAAAGATTAATCCCACTACAATCGCTGGACGACATAAAGGCAAGGAAATTAAACGGAAACTTTGCCATGGAGACTTACCCAGAGTCCGACTTACTTGAAATAGATGGGCCCCCTGCTCAAGAAAGGCGGTACGTGCAATCAAATAGAGGTAAGGATATAAAACTAAGGCCAACATTAAAGCCGCGCCATAGACATTACGTATTTCAAAAAACCAATAGTCGCCTACCGGAGTATTAGCTTGAAATACTGCACGCATAAAGCGTTGCACAGGCCCCGAGAAATCAAACAAATCTGTATAAATAAAGGCCACAACATAAGCGGGCATAGCCAGTGGTAGCATCAACAACCATTGAAACTGTTTTCGCCACCTGAATTCACACATTGCTATCAGCCATGCACTAGGCAAAGCAAACAAGGTAGAAAAGAGTAAAACTAATAACACCAGCGCAATAGTGGTGATTATATAATCAGTTAATACGGTAGCCCAAAGGTGCTCAAATAAAGCAGTGTCGGGGGCAAAGCTTTGTAGTAATAAAGCAAAAACTGGCAAAACTGAACACAGCGACACCGCCCATGAGACTAAGGCCCATCTTTTGGGACTCGAAGTATTCATTAAGTTATCTCTTCAAAATTAATCAGAGATCAAACTTGACTTCATCTAATAATTTATAAGCATCAAACTGATAGTTAACCACTGTGGTTAATGGTAAATCATCCGCTTTGAACTCACCCCATGACTGTACCATTTTAGAGGGTGCAACCTTCGAATTAACAGGATATTCCATATTCAATGAAGCATAGAGAGATTGTGCTTTTTCACTACTTAAGAAATTCATCAATGCTAATGCATTATCTCTGTTAGGAGCGTATTGGGTCATGGCTACACCAGAAATATTGATATGTGCACCACGATCTTGTTGATTAGGGAAAATAATGTTCACCGCATCAGCCCAAGGTTTTTGTGCTTCATCCATCAACATCTTGCCAAAGTAATAACTATTACCTAATGAGATATCACATACCCCTTCTTTGATCGCTTTCACTTGACCGCGGTCATTACCTTGCGGTTTGCGTGCTAGATTATCTTTCACTTTTAGCAGCCACTCTTTTGTTTCCGCTTCGCCATGATGTGCAATCATTGCAGCAACCAGTGAAATATTATAGGGGTGTTTACCACTGCGGACGCAGATCTTACCTTTGAATTCATCTGAAGCTAATGATTCATAAGTTAACTGTTTAGTATTGTCGATACGATCTTTCGAAGCATAGATAACACGAGCACGTGTTGTTAAAGCATACCAATGCGACTTGTCATCACGATACTGAGCAGGGATATTTTGGTTTAATTGTTCACTGTTAACAGCCTGAGTCAGTCCCTTTTCAGTGATTTCAAGCAAACGGTTAAAATCGGAAGTGAGTACGAGATCGGCAGGGCTATATTTACCTTCGCGCTGTAATTTCTCAGCAATCCCACTCTTGGCATAAATAATATTAACTTTGATACCCGTGATTTCAGTAAATTTCTCTGTAATCGGATCGATTAAGAATGGCTGACGGTATGAATATATGTTTACTTCCTGCGTGTCAGAATTCGATACAGAAGTAATAAGAAGTAGGAATATCATACTGATTAAGCGGTTTGTCATCTAATGTTACCTTTTAAAAATATTAATTCGTTTAACTAAGTTTATATGCAAATAAGAATCATTATCATGATAGGTGTTTTTGTATTCAATGAAAAGACTTTACAGTGACTCCCCCATCAGGTGTATAAACTCAGTTGGAAAGTTTCATTCATCAATTCTAAAAGTGTCATGGTTATTAAGCTTAGATTCCAGCTTTATAAAGGACTAGACTTAGCAAAATACAGTAAGAAAACAAATACTGGTGCTACAATCAAAGTTAAGCATGACATTTATAATGCGGTTAGGAGGTTTTCATTAATGAATGCAAAAATACTTGCCCCGTTTCATGATTTTTTAGATAAAGGATTTTCTAAAGCTGTATTTGACCACTTAAGGAATTTTTTAATGTGTTCATTCCTTCTTGCAATTGGGACGACGGAGTTTAAAGAGCATAGCAACACCTTATTTGGTTTGCTGCCCAGCACCTATTCCGGAGCAGGTGTGATTTTAATTTCACTTATCCTTTTCACCTTAAACCTGTATGACGGTGTCAGAAAAATATCTAAATCAGGCTACCATTTAATTTTTACACTTGGTCTTGTGTCTTTTTATTTGTTTTTTTCTATTAGAGTAGTCGAAATGGCATGGAGTTTTAGAACCACATTAATTTAAACACGCTCCCCTTCTACATCGTTTTTTATTAGCATCATTCTTTGCTACTATCACTCTGTAGTGGTTATTTTGATCTCCCCTTTATTTAGGAGTATGTCCTATGTTTCTCCCCATTATTAGAACGACACTCTTCTCTATTACCGCACTCTTATCAACTCAATCACATGCTATAGAATTAAACCTAAACTTAGTCGACAAGTCTGCTTTAACGATGTTGACTGATAGTGACTGGGATATTTTAAGAGTGACTGCGAAAGATGCTCTCAATAATAGTTCCGATGGCAGCAGTCATATTTGGAAAAATAATGACACCACCAATGCAGGTGTTATCACCCTATTATCTAGCGATGAAAATAACGGTAACATCTGTCGGAATACAAGGTTTATTAATAGCGCGGGAGAGTTAACCAGTACTACTATTGTTAATTTATGCAAACAAGACGATAGGTGGGTAGAAGAAAGTCTTCGGTTAACAACGACAGTGGAGAGTGATTTACCACGCTCATCACCTTCTATAATGTTAAATGATACGCTAGATAGTTCAACGGAAGTCACGACAAAAACACTTGGGCAAACCTCTGAATATTGCCGTGAATTATTCCAAAATATTGAAAACTTAACCGCAAAACCTGCGCGCCGTTCTGTTGCTATTGATTTACATAAAGCTGAGTGTCTGAGGTAAGGTAAGGCGACTCAAGCAACCTCTCACAGCTAATACATAAACCGTGCTGTGACATCGTTATCTGCATTAAATCTAATCACAATGCGTGCAGGCAAGTCAGTACTTATAATATCTGGTGGCAGTACAAATAACGGCCCAATATGCTGTTCTTGCCCATTTAGCAGCCATGAAAGATGAATGGCGTTTCCTTGATAAACCTTGCTTCTAAAGTTAGTTGAGCAGGCTGTTCCAGTCAAGATCACGCCACAAGCTGCAAATGCTCCGGTTTTTCTTGCTTCAATTCGTACGTTCTCTAAGTCTGAACCTGAGTTATTTTCCAGAACCAAAGCATTAAAAATTAATTCTTTTTTAGTCTCTGCTGTAGTGCAACTCACTAAAAACAGCAGCATACTGATGGAAAACGTATACCACAGTTTGTTTTTCAGCTGATATTGCAACAGATTAATCACTTAACAACCAGGCCCGAGCGAGTGATTCTTGTCCTTCGGTGAAATGCTCAATCGGAAAATCCCTTAAGTCTTTCAAGGTAAACATCGCTGCTTCAACACGCCATTTCTCGGCACAGACAATAGCTAATTTCTGAATAAACTCATCGTTTCTTTCTCCAAAAGAAAGATCCGACCAATCACCCGAATCCGTTTCCCATCCGTCAAAATCAGTTGCTATACACAGTATTTTGGTATTTCCCTGCTGTATAGTCGCTTCAGCCTCGGCTTGGCACGTGTCTAGTTCAGGTTTCGTCAGTTTACCCATCAGATGAAATATAACTAAACCCTCTTCATACGACCACTCAATAGCCATAATTCCTCCCTATATTGTTTTAAAAAAAAGGCTGTCCTAAGAATAAGTAGGCAGATTGATTCCCTCCTTCTGCAATCCCATATCCTAAATAAAGCGGACCTATTGGCGTATCAGCACCTATGAAAATAGTACTACTGCCTATTAACTCGCTCGCACTCATATCACTTTTTTCTTCCCATGTATTACCAAATTGTACGACCCCACCAGCATAGACAGGTACAATCTGACTTCGGTAGATACGATATTGGTAGGCAACTGACATCAAACCAATATGCTGGCCAGATAATTGATTTTTTTCTAATCCAGACAGGTTCATAAAACCACCTAGGCGATACCGGTTATGAATAGCAGTGTTTCCATCAAGCGTACTGCCCAACCTTAAACTAGAAATTAATGTGCCATCGCCCCAGCTTTTTGCACCAGACATTGTTAATAAAATTTGGTCATATTCACTATCTGCACCCAATGTTTCATGAGCACTGGTCCACTTCACACTACTTAAATAACCAGAACGAGGAAAATGTAGATTATCTAAGGTATCTACTGTCGCTCTAGCAAAGAGGTAACCATCATCAAAATCAACACTTGCTAATGAAGGGCCACCTACCGCCACATCAGCCTCACCAATAAATCGACTTATTCCAACTCTCACTTCCCCCCACTTGCCTATGTTTCTTCCTACTGCAACACTCAGCTCCCATTTTTCCACTTCATACTCTGCATCTGCACGGCTACTGAGGTCTGAAAATAGTCTTACATCCTGATTGCTCCATGATATTCCAGCACTAACAAAATAACGTGAAGCGGGATCTAAAGGCTGATAAATTTCGGTTAAAAACCCCAGATCTTCACCCAGTTGAACGGCTGTTCGCCACTCACCATTTAGTGAGTTAAATGGAAGTTTGGTATAGGCAAAACCAAGGTTAAATGAAGATTGGCCGGTAAAGTCACTACTTAACTCTATGCCACTTTGTATGGAGTCTGTACCCCATGCTTTTTGTTCCGCATTAACGATTACGCCCGTCTTGCCATCTTCATTAACAATGTCATAACGTACCGTTTGAAAAATATCTAAACTATATAAAGTCTCTATTCCTGATTCAATCGTATTTACATTTAGCACTTGCCCAGCTGTCACTGCAAAATGCTGCCTTAGCACCTGTTCATCTAATGAGGAATTATTATCGAAACGCACAAAGTCAATTATGGGTCTACTCCAATTAGCACTACGATGGACGGATTCATACTGTTGGTATTTTCCTTCATCTAGTGATAATTTTACTAACTCTGACTCGTGTTCACGTCCGCTGACTTTCCCTCGCTCTATCGCCGCCACTACATGGTCAAAGCCCATCGTAGAGATTGTTCCTAATTCGGGAACAATAAGAATGTCATTTTCTGACAGTGTTTTGATTTGGGCGGCAACATTTCGACTGGTTAATATTCCGGTAAGCTGATCGATGACAGCTAAAGCACTATCTAGTTCATCCTTTTTGAGCAGTGGCGTGCTGATATCAATAGCAATGATAATATCTGCCCCCATTGCTTTCACCACTGAGATAGGAAGATTATTTGCAGCACCACCATCCACAAGTAATTTTGGCCCTAATTCAATAGGTGCAAAAGCAGCAGGAATTGCCATACTCGCATGCATAGCAAGAGAAAGATCACCGTTACTCAGTATCACTTCTTCACCCGTCGCTATATCCATCGCCACCGCACGGAATGGAATAGGCAATTGGTCAAAGTCATCAATGCTTGCAACAGGCAGTGTCAACGCTTTTAGAATCAGATCAAATTTTTGCCCTTGCACCACTGCACTGGGGAACTGCACACCTGTATCCGTGACACCCAGTTTACCTTTGGCAAGGTAAAGAAGATCATCACTCTTACGACGTTGAGATCGTTCTGGGCGAGAGGGTTTATCATTAAACACATCATCCCAATCAATTGTTTCCAACTGTTCAGCCACATCATCACTACTCATTCCAGAGGCATACAATCCACCCACAATAGCACCCATACTGGTTCCAGCAATAAAGTCTATTGGTATCCTAAGTTGTTCTAATATCTTAATGACGCCCACATGAGCGGCACCTCTAGCCCCGCCACCGCTAAGAGCTAAACCGATCTTTGCTCTTTCTTGTTGTACTTCATTTGCACTAAGATCATATACGCTATGCTCATCGGCACTAATCTCCATTGAGCTTAGTGCCGTAAATAATGTCAAAATAAACAGCAATGAGAGCCACCTCAACATAAATTTATCTCTCCATTTTTCATAATAATGGCATCCATTACATATCCTTTTTGTTCGTGTTACACGAGAGTTATAAACAGCATAATCCAGCCTTAGTGACTAGCTTAGTGACTCTATAACACTTTAATTGGAAGGTTTATTCTCTACCTTCATCAAGCTGTGCTTTAAAACGTTTGGCATAGAAGCGTAGACTCATTTCTATATCTTTCCATGCTAGCTTTCCCTCTTTACTCGCTGAAGCTGGCAATTTAATTGCCGTATCGACTAATACCGCTAAACGTTCACCCGTTATTGAGTCTAAAACTTCAGCTTCAATACCGGCATCAACAAGTGATACTCGTTTCAGGGCATTACTGCTAAGTGCACCTGCGACAAGAGCAACCGGTAAATATCCCAGTAAACTCCTTTTTTTCTTTTTAGTTTTCAATCCGGTAATGGCAAGTCGTACAATTAATGTGTCAGCCCCTACATTGCCAACAATCGTATATTCAGGCTCCAACTCATCTACAAGTATTTGGGCAAAACTATCTGCCATCGCTTTAAGAGTGTCAGGCTGAATCCCCTTATATTTAGAGTCAGGGTGAAGCCATATTTCAACTGGTTCGATAAAAATACGACCATACTTTTTCAGGTCTAACTCTGGTTTGAGATAACGATAGGCGCCCGCTTTATCTGCTACGGGTGTTAGATTAAGCTCACCCTCAATAAAATCACTTTCTGGCACACTGTCAGCTGGCCATACAGTTGAAGTCGCTAGAACAGTAAAGCTAGCTAGAAAAATAATGCTAGTCAATTTTCGTATATTCATACTCTAGTCCTCGTACATTATTATAAAATTTAAACGTAAATAACTTACTCTCACTATCACATTTTATTTCTAGACTGCTCTTTCGCACTTTACTAAAGAATATTGTCCTGTGTTCAACAGTAGGAAGTCTGATTGTTTAAGGTTAACGACTAAGACTGAAGGATATTGTTGTCTGAGTGAGGAAGGTAGCGAGTCAGAATATGCTGCTGATTTTTGGTGTTTTTTTTCAAACTTAAGTCTTGAACAGGCCTCTATGAACAGGCTTGAACTTACATTAAAAATTAATAAGATTAAGCTAAAGTATCGTTCGGCCATTATAAATCTCAATTCATTAAATTTATATGTGGGCATATTACAAAATAAACATTTACGTCTATACATAGACGTTATAACAATAATTATAGCTTGGCAAATATATATAATTGTAGTCACTATTGTTTTAAATGTAGTAATATTAAATATACTCAAATAGTGGGCACTTCAATGGAGAGTTGAAATGTTAGATTCTATTGCACTAGGTATATTATGTTTCAGTGTTATCGTCGTGTTTTATGGCATTATTGTTATTCACGATATCCCCTATGAAATAGCAAAACACCGTAACCACCCTCACCTTGATGCTATTCATGTCGCTGGCTGGGTAAGCCTATTAACACTTCATATCTTATGGCCCTTCATCTGGATTTGGTCAACTCTGTACCGTGAAGATCGGGGCTGGGGATTTTCAAATGAAAAAACTGAAGACAATCCCTTATCTATTGTAGAAAACCAACTCATTGAACTGTCTGCTCGGATTGAAACCCTTGAGTTATCGTCTGCCAATGCTCTTATTAAGATAGAAGAATTAGCTAAAATCACAACTGAAGCAACTAAAAACACTCCTGTAAAAGTGATAAATGAGCCTGCTCCAGAACCAGAACCAGAGTCAAAATCAGAATCAGTCCTTGAACCCAAATTAAATGATAAGCCAATGGAGAGTAACTAATGGACTTACTACTGATTCTCACCTATACCGCTTTTTGCATTACCATTTTTAAGGTGTTTAACCTCCCACTTAATAAGTGGACAGTCCCTACCGCTGTACTGGGTGGCATCATTCTTATTGGCACCTTGATTTTCACCATGAATTACAACCACCCCTATTCAGAAATTAGCCGTGAATATTTTGTCAGTACACCGATAGTGCCTGCAGTGAGTGGTAATGTGATTGAGGTGCCGGTTCAAGGCAATGTCCAAGTAAAAAAAGGTGATGTATTATTCAAGCTGGACCCTATTCCTTTTCAAGCTGTCGTCACGCAGAAAGAAGCATTATTAGCTGATGCATTGCAATCAGCTGTTCCCAAGCTAAAAGCGAATGTAGATGCCGCGAATGCATCGGTCGCTAAAATGGTTGCTGAACGTGACCGAGCACAAGCTGAGGTGACACGAACCAAAGTATTGATTGAGAAAAAGCTTGTCACCCAACGTGAACTCGACCGCTGGCTGAAGGAGCTCAATAAATGGCAAGCAGCTGTTAATGAAGCAGTAGCAAAACGAACTCAAGCTAAAGTCCAGATTGAAGCTAAAGTGGGCGGTGAAAATACAGTTGTTGCTCAAGTGCGGGCCGACTTAGACAAAGCTCAGTATAATTTAGATCAAACAATAGTGCGTGCCCCTACTAATGGCTATGTTATCCAAAACACGTTACGTCCAGGTATGAGGGCTGCTTCTTTGCCACTGAGACCCGTTATGATTTTTGTACATGATGAGTCACATTATTATATAGCGTGGTTCAGACAAAATAGTTTATTGCGACTAGAAGTGGGCAGTGAAGCAGAAGTCGCCTTTGACGGTATTCCGGGGCAGGTTTTTTCTGGTGAAGTCGAGCAAGTTTGGCCAGTCATGCAAGAAGGTCAGGTACAAGCATCGGGTGAGCTAATTAACTTCACCCGCTCACCTAAACCCGGTCGTATTCCTGTATTAATTAAAATAAGCGATCCCAAATATCAGCACTATATCGGTATTGTTCCCGGTGGTGCTTACGCCCAAACAGCTATCTATTCTGAGCATTTCCATCATGTGGCTGTGATGAGGAAAATTCTACTAAGAATGTCAGCTTGGATGAACTATATATTCCCTTTCCACTAAACTGATAATCTTCTGATAACACCAGCCTGATTGGTTGAAAAATGGCTTCCTGTCAGCTACCGTCATTTCTATGCTGGCAACGGGATTATTTACACTTTTCTAAAGCATCATTCATAGAATCAAAAACGGTTTGAAGTTCAGCTAGGCCTTCACGTGCAGCATTCAGCTCTCCGTCAAGATAGTCGTGATGCAGTTCTTGAGCAAGAATATGGAGGTTTTCATGAGCCAATTTAAGTCGCTCTAAGCCATTCGCTTCAAACTGTTCTTCTTGTATCGCTCGTTTTATCCAGCTTCCACAAGGACAGAATTTTCTGTTCATAATAGGCCAGTGTTCAATATCTTTGGGTGAGGATTGAATATTACTTATAAACAAGTTTATCCATTGTTCAGCAATCAGCCTGAATAATGTCAGCTTATTTTCTTTGCCGCTACGCTGCTTGCTGCCACTCAATAGCCACTCTTGATTGGGGATAGACTGACTTAGCCAATTAGGAAAATCGCCGGCCGGCATGGGTTTGGCGATACCATAACCTTGTGCATCTTCACAGCCCATAATCAGTAACATTAATCCATGATTACTTGTTTCTACACCTTCAGCAATCACCTTGCGGCCAAATGAATCTGCCAACCCAATGATGCCATCAATAATTGTATAGTCACTGGGATCATCAATCATATCTCTTACAAAGCTTTGATCTATTTTGATAGTATTAACAGGCAGACTTCTCAAATGTGTTAACGATGAATAGCCTGTACCAAAATCATCCAGTGCCACTTTAACACCCAAGGCCGCTTGGCATGTTTCAATGACGGTCGTAATCGTACTCAGATCGCCCAATGCAGAGCTTTCTAATATTTCCAACTGTAAATACTGAGAATCTACCGTTGGATGTTGAGCTAGAGTGGCATCAAGTTCAGAAAAAAAACTATCCGACAATAAATGGTTTGAAGAAATATTAATGCTCACTTCAAGTTTTATACCTTGTTGATGCCACACTTCAAGTTGTGAAAGTGCTTCGCGGATAACCCAGTTGCCTACCCTCAACTCCAACTCCGTTCCATCAAGAACGGGCAGAAAATCTAAAGGTGCAACAAGTCCTTTTGCCGGATGAATCCAGCGAATAAGTGCTTCTGTTCCAAATACATCCCCCTTCACCATATTAACCTTGGGTTGATAATACAATTGAAATTCGTTATTAATTAAGGCTTGTTCAATCTCACCTAATTGATGATGTTTTTGAATGGTGAGTTCATCTTGTTCTGGATTAAATAGCTGATAGCAGTTTTTACCCGCCAGTTTAGCGTGATACATGGCTTGGTCAGCATGACGAAGTAATAAATCAATATCACCATCGTCATTTGGATACAGTGTTATTCCGCTGGATGCTGTTATTTTATGAGGATAGCCATTGATAATATAAGGCTGTGCTAGCGAATGATGGATAAGCTGCAAGGTTTGCTCACATTGGGTAAAAGACTTAATATCATTGAGAAGAAGAGCAAACTCATCCCCCCCTTGTCGAGAAACAGTGTCTTCTTCTCTAATACAAGAGGTGATTCGTTTAGCCACTTCAATCAGTAATTTATCACCGACATCATGGCCATAGTTATCATTGACCGGTTTAAAGTTATCTAAATCAAGAAAACAAACAGCAAGTTGATATTCAGTCCGCTTGCTGTGAGCAATGGCTTGAGAAAAGCGATCAACAAATAAAGCACGATTCGGTAAGCCCGTGAGCACATCATAGTGAGCCATCAAGCTCAGCTGTTCTTGTTGGCGTTTGCTACTGGTAATATCAGAAAACACCCCGACATAGTTAACGATATTGTCATTATGATCTTTGAGTACTGAAATAGTGAGTAGCTCAGCATAGAGATCACTCCCTTTCTTTCTATTCCAAATTTCACCTTGCCAATGCCCATGCTTATTAATCTGATGCCACATTTCTTGATAGAACTCAGGACTTTGTTTTCCAGAACTCAGAATATTAGGCTTTTTACCCAGAACATCATCACGACTATACCCCGTTATTTCACAAAAAGCGGGGTTAACATCAATGATAACCTCGTAGGGATCTGTAACGATAATACCTTCATGGGTATCTTTAAATACGCGGGTTGATAAACGCTGTCCCTCTTCTGTTTTTCTTTGCTCTTCAATTTTGTCAGATAGCGTTTCAAAGGTAGAAATCCACATTATCAGCCCTATCGACAAGAGAATAAATCCACCTAAAAAACCCACTAATTTTTCAAGTATGGCTTCAACTTCTGTGTCACCGACGACAATCAACCAATTTAACTGTTCAAAATTGTCTGTAATATCTAGCAGGCTACCAAAAAGAAGAAGAGAAAAACCTAATAAAATGGTATTCCAGCCTTTTCTTGGCTGTGGAATTCTTTGCCCTCCTTGCCTCCATAACCAGAAAAGTAGAAATCCTAATACAACAGTACGGATACTTTCTAAAATAATATCTAACATGTATATCTCGGGTTCTTAAAAAAATGGCAAGGCTGACGAATACTACCGTAAAAAGTCAGGGTATTCAAAAATAAGCTCATTGTTTTGAAATTAATACTGAAAGTGCACCGTTAGTGACACTTATGATTCACAGTAATACCACCGCAAGATGAGACTGAAGGCGATAAATAGTTACTATGAATTACCCCCGCAGATAAACCTTGATGTTGTTGATGATGATGATGAGTTTAGGTTGATAACAATGTTGATCTCCATCGAGGAATCATCATGCCCTAATTACTCTTCCCTTCCTTCTACTCTAAGCTAATAAATAGTATCACTATAGTTTAAACCTCTTTAAAACCCAGATACTTATAACTTCTCCACTATCACAAACACATAAGTTATAAAAATAAATTTATAACAATAATGTTTGTTACATTATTTTAGTGTATAAAGCCTAGCAAACCATTTGTTAATTTAAATATACTCACGACTCTATCCCGTCAAGAATCAACTACAATCCCTTTAACATAGTCACTTTCACGCATAAAAAGTAAGGTTAAAACATTGCCAAAATAAATAATTATGATTATTTAAAAGATGGTAAGAATCTTGCTGTAAACTAGAATTCTTAAAAATACAAATACTGATGGAGATAATAATATGAAAAAAAACCTCCCTGTTACAAATAATGAGATTACTTTTCAAACAGGTGAAGAAATCATCTCCACAACGGATACCAAAGGTGCTATCACTTCGTATAACCATACCTTTCTCAATATCAGTGGTTTTACTGCCAGTGAACTAGATGGAAGCAACCATAATATTGTTCGACACCCAGATATGCCCCCAGCCGCCTTTGCAGACCTTTGGCAGCATTTAAAGTCCAATAAACATTGGATGGGAATGGTAAAAAACCGCTGTAAAAATGGTGATTATTATTGGGTCGATGCTTATGTCACCCCCATCATCGAAAATGGACAGCTGACAGGTTATGAATCTGTGCGGTCTAAACCATCAGCTGAACGCGTTAGTCGTGCTCAACAGATATACCGCTCTATTAATAGCGGTGAAAAACCACATTTAGGCACATTTTTACAACGTTTGCCTATTGCCAAGCGGAATCTAATTGCCAATATAGCCAGTTTATTATTGGCTGGGGCGGCAATTTTTTCCACTCAAAGTAGTTTAGGAAGCTTCGCTTACCTAGTCGGCGGTATTATTGGTTTATCTACTGCTTATTTCACCGGCAAATGGGCTTTAACCCCATTATCGGATGCGGTAAAACTGGCCCAAAAAGAAGTGAACAACCCACTAATGGCTCTTGTTTATACTGGACGAGATGATGAAATAGGCCAAATTCAATTACCTAGTGTGATGTTGCAAGCCAAGATGCGTACTATTTTAGGCAGAATTAGTGATGCATCAACAAAAATTACTGCGTCAGCACATAATAGCTCCGATGCGGTTCAAGAGATCAATGAATCACTGAAACAACAAGCCAGTGAAACAGATCTGGTTTCTACTGCTATAACAGAAATGGCGGCATCAGTTGGTGAAGTTGCCAGTACGGCCACACATGCCTCAACTATTGCTGCCAATGCTGACCAACACTCTCAAGAGGGGGTTAATCATGCCTCTGGCGCTGCTACGGGTCTTCATTCAATGATCTCAGCAGTTAATAATATTGCTAATGTTGTGTCTCAACTTGCAGAAGATACCCAAGATATTGATGCTATTTTAAGTGTGATCCAAAGTGTTGCCCAACAGACTAATCTACTGGCATTAAATGCTGCTATTGAAGCTGCTCGTGCAGGTGAGCATGGTCGTGGTTTTGCTGTTGTTGCCGATGAAGTGAGAACATTAGCCAGTCGAACTCATGAATCGACAGAAGAAATTCAGAACTTAATTAATAAATTAAACAGTGCTGTCGAAACAGCCGTCACTGTTTTACATGACAGTCAAGAATCTGCGAGTAACAGTGAAAGCCAAATCACCGATGCCATCAATTCACTTGAGGGCATCGCGACTCAAATTCACAATATTAGTGATATGAACTCACATATTTCTACTGCGGTGAATGAACAACAAAGTGTCAGTGAAGAAGTCAGTGGTAATGTAAACAGAATAAACCATGCTTCTGAACAGGCATTACACGGTGCAGGCTCAGCCGAACAGGCCGCGATCGAGTTAGCCGGTGAAGCCAGTGATCTACACAATATGTTAGTGCGGTTTCGTAATGGCTAAGCGTGAATAGTCATCGACATTTACAGTAAGGTTCTAGTATTAGATTGCTCACTCAGGATTCGGGCTAGTTTGCTGTTCATAAGTGCTCTTCTTCTATTGTAGAGCGAAGAAGAGCATTGTCTAATTTGAATTGTGAACTTTCACATTTAGTTGAACGAGTGATTAACTATCGTTTATTTATTGCTCGGTAGCATCCGGAAATAAAATTCCAATACTTTGTTCATCTCCAACAAGCAATGATAAATCCATATTCGCAAAGGAATCGTCACATGGTGAGGCACCAAACTGCATGGCTAAACTCAATGCTTTGGGAGAAAAATATAAGGTCACAAGATTAGATTCTTGCTTATGACTAGAAAAAATAGCCATCGCCAATGGTCGACCTGCCCCGATATATTTAGGCATAAAGGCATCCATAACCCGTTTCATCATATTATTTGCTGCATCACCTTGTTCGAGCTCTATTGAGTACCACGTTGCCATTATATATTCCTTAATTATTAGGCCTCAGATCGTAGCAACAAAAATGCTATAACTCTAGTCATTAGATGCCTTTTTGCAATAATTCTTCAAACTCTTTAGCGGGCACAGGTTTAGAAAAATGATAACCTTGACCATAATCACAGCCTGCATTTTCAAGTAATGCTCTTTGCTCCTCGGTTTCAACACCTTCGGCAATAACCTTTAAGCCTAAGCGATGCGCCATCACTATAATCGCCTCAGACAAAATCATGTCTTCAGAATTGGGGGCAAGGCCACGGGTAAACATTTGATCAATTTTAAGGTAATCAATATCAAATTTCTTTAAATATGATAACGATGAATATCCAGTGCCAAAATCATCCATAGACACCTCTATACCGGCATCCCTAAATTGATGTAGCTGCTGCAAAATATTATTCTGATTATCTAATAGCAGACTTTCTGTTATTTCAATAACAACGTCCTTACCTGAAACACCATGGTCTTTTAATACCTCGAGCCAATCATCATGATCGTCATTGGCGACGAATTGAACCGGCGATTTATTAACACTAATTTGAACATCAATGCCGTAGTGGTCTTTACACCGTTTTACTTGTTTTACCGCCTGCTTAAAGACCCAATCCCCCATTTCAATTATGAGGCCTGACTCTTCTGCTATTGGAATAAAGTCAGCCGGACTCACCATGCCTCTTTGCGGGTGGTTCCAGCGTAATAAGGCTTCAGCTTTTTCAATATTATTATTGGCTAAATCAATAATAGGTTGATAATAAAGTTCTAATTGGTCTAGTTCTAATGCTAGACGTAAGTCGCTCAATAATTCCAACCTTTCTTGAGCCTGCTCTTGCATTGATGTTGTAAAGTATCTAAAGCGATTTCGCCCCTGCTCTTTGGCAAGATACATGGCCTGATCTGCATTTTTCAATAGCTCTGAGACCGTGGCAGCATCATTGGGATAAAAAGTAACCCCTACACTTACTGAAATATGGAGCGGCATCTTATCTATGTAGAAAGTTTCACTTAATGCATCCAGTATTTTATGGCTGATCATGTCTACATATTTTAAGTCTTCTAAGTCAGGTAAAATAACAGTAAATTCATCGCCGCCCAATCTAGAAACAGTATCTGTTTCCCTTATACAGGAAGTAATTCGTTCTGCTACTTGCACTAACAAGTCATCACCAACATCATGACCTTGCGAGTCATTGACTTCCTTAAATTTATCTAAATCGAGGAATAATAAAGCGAGGGGAATCTGTGATCGATGAGATTTTTTTACTGCTTGTTCTAAACGATCTCGGAACATGCTTCTATTGGGCAAGCGTGTAAGACTGTCATAATTGGCCTGCTGCCAAACCAATTGTTCTGTTTCTTTCTTTTTGGTAATATCAGAAAATAAAGCAACATAACGGTATACCGATCCATCAGAGTTACAAATAGTGTTAATCGACAGCCACTCAATAAACTCTTGTCCATCCTTACGTTTGTTAATGATTTCCCCTTGCCATTTCCCCGTTGTATGCAGACTATTCCACAACGCTTTATAAAGCTGACCGCTGCCTTTTTGTGAGCTTAATATTCTGGGGGTATGTCCGAGGGTATCTTCTTCTGAATAGCCAGTCATTTCAGTGAATGCTGGGTTTATAGCAATAATAATATTGTTACAATTGGTTACCATCATGGCTTCAGTACTATTCTGATACACCAACGAAGCAAGTTCTAAAGCATCATCACTTTGTTTTTTCTGGGTGACATCTTTATAAATTGCGACAATATGTCCATTAGGCAGTTTATAGACATAGTTTTCACGCCAGCTTTTAATTTGTTGATCTTGATATAAGCTCAGGGGATGTTCTTGTGCTTGTCCTGTTTTCCATACTTGCAAAAACACTTCTAAGAGACCGAATTCTTTGATGGTAGGAAAGCATTCAGTCAAGGTTCGACCAATCAGTGTTTCTCGTTTTCTACCCTCGATATTTTCAGACGCCTGATTCACGTTAATAAAAACAAAGTCTGTTTCATCTGCAGATATTTCATAAATAGCTACGCCGCTATCCATATGTTCAAAAAAGGCATCTAAGTTCGACTTTTCATCTTGAAGCTCCCTATTAATGTCAATCTCGACTTTTAATAGTTCGCTCATATTCTCAGCTAGAAAGTTAAAACTCTCGCCCACATCATGCAATTCATCACTGGTTTCTATATCCACCCGTGCTTCAGTATCACCCGAAGCAAAACGTTTTGCTGTTTCAGACAGATGATGTGTGGTCGATATAATAGAGTAAGAAATTGAAACAAAAACATAAATAACAATAAAGAGTATCAGTGCTAAAAAAGCAATATTCCACTCTAGAAACGTCTTAGAATGAGCAATTCTTTCATCTAAAACTGAACGCAGATTATCTAATATCTCTCCATGCAAGTAACCATAGCTGGTATTGATCGCTTTAGTCACTTCAACAAAGTAATCTTTCGCAGCCAATGTAAATAAATCAGAAGTCACTTCTGAGTGTATTAAGCGAGTGACTTCGTTGAATGCTATACCGATATTTCTCGCGATTAGTTTATTTGACTGTTCTAATTGAGGATTCGTAGTGCTGGATTGGCGTAAGTTCTTTTTAAAAAACTTTAGTGGTCGTTTAAGGCTTAATATTAAGGCATTCAATTCATCTTTTTGAGAAGTAGTAGCCTGTTTCCTGGCTAGTATTGTCACCCCTTTTGCACGTAATTGTCCTAAGGTTTCAATGCTATAGGGTAGTTGAGTTAATACGGTATCTAAAAGATAATGTGCACCCAGATCGGGGGCAATGGATAACTGATAATAATCCGCTGTTAAGCGCTGGTGTGCAAGCAGTTTTTCAATTAACTGAGTATGCGAATCAAAGCCATTATTTAAGCCCATCGTACTGTTTTTATTAGTTAAATAATGCCAGGTGCTATTGATGGAATACCAGTTGGATTTTTCTAACAACTCTGTTGGGTAGCTCTTTTCAATCTCATCAAATAAGCTGTTTACCGTTTCCTGAATAAGCGTTAATTGGGAAAGGTGATCAAACTTGGACAGGCCATTTCGACGTTCAACCGCTTTAATTACAGAACTGTGTCCTCGATGTTCTTGTATTGCCTGTACAGCTAAAGAAGCAAGCCTAATTTTATCTAAGCCTTCTAACTGAGTTTCCGTTGTAGAAATAGTTTGATTAATTTGTGATATTAAATGGAGCGATACCGCCATAAATGCACTAATAATAATCGCACCAAACACTGAGAATTTCAGTGAATAATTCAATTTATTAAGTAAGGCAATTGCGGGATATAATATTTTTACCATAGTGCTACTTAGCGTCCATCGGGGCTCAATACATTAGAATCTGTGTGTCTATTCTAATATATTTGTAGATAATCACCTCGGGAGAATCTCCCTTTCTCCACTCTGCCTTCCATAGCAAGTAGTTTTATCGTTAAGACACTAGGGTAATTGAGCTTCCTTGACGTGATCCCACCACTTCTATTCGTTGCTGCATTTGTTCTTTTAACTCGGCAACATGGGAAATAATGCCGATAGTACGTCCAGATGATTGCAAGTCAATTAAGGTATCAATTGCCAGTTGTAATGATTCAGGGTCTAAGCTACCAAAGCCTTCATCAATAAATAAAGTATCGAGCTGAATACCTCCCGATCGCTCTTGCACGACATCTGACAAGCCTAGTGCTAATGCCAAAGAGGCAAGAAAAGACTCGCCGCCTGATAAGGTGTTAACAGGTCTTATTTTTCCCGTATAACTATCGTCTATGGCTAAATTAAGCCCAGCAGTGACATTCTTACTTTGAGTTTTTTCATCTTGACGAATTAAGCGATATTGGCCTTTAGTCATATGATATAAACGCTGACTTGCCACGCTGAGAACTGAATCCAATATATTACCTAAGACAAAACGCTCAAGACTGACCTTTAGTGCCGCCCCACCAGATGCTGCCACCGATAAGGACCCAACAATTTCATATTCTTTTTTGATCGCTGATTGCTGAGTGTCAATATTGTTTATTTTTACTTGCAGCTCTATCAGTCTATTTTTCTTTTCTTGTACTTTAAGCCAATCATTTTCACAGACAATAAGATCGTGTTCTGCTTGATTAAATTGAGACTCAAGTTCCACTATATTCGGCTGTTGTTGTCCATCTAATTGTGACTCCAACAATCCTAGTTCTGTCGCTATTCTTTGTGTCGAGCCATCATAGTCTTTAATTAATTGTCGAACCTTGTCCAAGGCTTCATCAGCCATTCGAGCATGTTCAAAATCATCCTGATTTTCGAATTGACTTGCCGCTAATATTGCCAGCCATTCGGCTGACTGTAATTGCACACTTATTTGCAGTGTTTGGCTCTCTTTTTCTAATTGGGCTTTTGTTGAATTCAACGCTGACTGTTGTGTTCGTGACTGCATTAAATCTTCACTTCCTGCTTTAAGATTAGCTTTTATTGAATTGATTTTATTAACTATATAACTCAACTCTTTCTCAATAACTCCTTCTTGCCGATACTCTTCTTTCAGCTCATTCATTGCCGTTAACAGTGCCTGTTCGGCGACGGCCTTTTCTACATTTAACTGTTCAAGTTGATGATTGGCAGTGTTTAATTGCTCAGAATTTTGCTGTAAAAGATGATTTTCTTGTTGAATTTTTACGGTTAAATTGTCAGCTTGTTTTTCTTTCTGGGCGATGTCATTTAGACTGGAGTTTACTGTTTGACATGCTGTTTTCAACACATCGACATCATTCTCCAGATCACTATTCAGTTCTTGTTTAAGTTGCTCAATATCATTATTTTTTATAGTGATAGCACTTTCATTTTCTGTGACTTTTTCCTTGCAACTATCACGATTTTTTCTACAGGCTAGCTCTTCTGCTCTTGCACTATCAACACGCTGTTGATTAATATTTTCTTCGCCCTCGGTAAATTGCGCCAAATGTGGGTGTAGTTCACTTCCACAAACAGTACAAGGACTGTCAGCATCCAGTTTACTTGCCAGTACAGCAGCTTGATTATTAAGCCAGATTATTTCAATCCTATTGGCCTTCTCTGCCTGTGATTTATAGGCCTTTTCTGCTTGCTTAAGAGTTTCTTTTTCCAGTGCATTTTTATCAGTAAGGCTTATCAATAAGCTGTGCAGTTTGTCGAGCTTTAGCCTACTTTGAAGTGCTAACTCTGCTCGGTGTTTTCTTTCTATTAGCTCCGCTTTAAGTTGAATGGCTGGCACTAATAAATCTATTTCATCCTTGAGCTGCTTTGCACGTGCTTCATAGTGTTGACTAGTCGTAGACAACACCGTCTTAGCCTTTAATGCTTGCTGATAAGACTCCGTGATTTGCTTAACATTTTGTTGCAGCTGTAATAATTCAGGTAAGCGCTGTTGATAGGATTGCAGTAGAGTTAATTTTATTGTTAATGCATCATTCTGCTTATAGTCATGCTCTGCTTGCTGAAGTTCTGCTGCTGATTTTATAACGGCTTTATCTGCTAAGCTCAGTTCTACAGCAGTTTCTGATAGCTGTTTTGTTTTTGTCGCTAGCTCTTGCCTCACATGCTGAAGGTTGGACCACTTCAAGCTGATGCTGTTTGCTTTCTCAGCTTTTTCTACTTTGTTTTTTTCAGCTAGTATGGTCTCTGATTGTTGCTGATGGCTGCGAAACTCTTGTTGTTTATGCCCATATTCAGAGAATCGTTTCATCAGCTCATTAGCACGGTTCAGTACAATAAGACTGTGTTGTTTAAAACCTGTGGCCGTGTGTTTTAACTTTTGCTGTTGGAGAAAACTGATTTCGACATTCAATAAGGCAAGATCTAAGCTCTCCACATCATCGAGCTCATTATCACTCAGTGCCTCTTTTTTACGGAGTTCGAATGCATCATTTTGTTTAACTATCGATGCTGCTTTCGTTTTTAGGATCAGTTCAATTTGTTTAAAAATTTCAGTCTGAAATAATGCCGATAATATTGTTTGTCTTTCATCAGACTTAGCCAAAAGTAGTTTTCTAAACTGCCCTTGTGGTAACACCATCACCTGTAGGAACTGTTTCACTGTCAGGCCAATGATTTCTTCAATATGCCTGTCTGCTTCACTTACTTTTTTGGCAACAATATTTTTTTCAGAACCATCTGCCAACACCTTCATTAACTGCGCTGATGACTTTTGTTCAGTTTCACCGCCACCACGCTTCGCAGGTCTCATCTGGGTCGGAATACGGCTAATCTGGTAGCGTTCCCCTCTAATGCTAAACTCAAGTGAAAGCTCCGTTAGCCGATCTCCATCAGCATGATCACAGCGCAGGGCAACACTTTTACGATCACTGTCTGTTGTTTCACCATAAAGTGCAAATGATATCGCATGAAGGATGGAAGACTTCCCTGCTCCCGTTGGCCCATCAATTAAAAACAAAGGGTTCTGACCTAAGTCATCAAAGTTAATAATTTCTCTGCCGGCAAAAGGCCCAAATGCTTGAATAATTAATTGGTGTAGTTTCATTCGTGACCTTCAACTAACGTTCTTGCTTCACTAATAGTTTCTAACAATAGTGTTTGCTGTTCATCACTCATCGTCTGCCCAAGGACTTGTTCGAAAAAATCTTCAAAAACCTGCTGTTCACTTCGTTTGGCACTGATATCAGCCACTAAACGTTCGCCATTTTCCGCTGAAAATAATGTCCGCTCTAGTTGCAAGATATTAGGATAAACCTGCCGTAATTGTCCCATCGGGTCTAATAGGTCATGTGTGTCTGTCAATCGTGCAAAGATATAATCATTGGGATGGTCATCATCTTGCGCTTGTTCAATAATCTCAGCTAATGTTCCTTCAAGCACTCTTAAATCATGTCTAGGAATAAGTGCTAATTGTTGTAGTGATATTGCACCTGATGGTGCCATTTCGACTAAGGTGACCGCCTTTTTCTGCTGATGTTCAGAAAAAGAATATTTCAATAAGGAGCCGGAATAACGAATGTGTTCGGCTCCTTTGTATTGCGGTGCATGTAAATGTCCTAAGGCCACATAATCAAAGTCCACAAGTGATGTAAAAGAGACTTTATCCAAGCCGCCAATAGATAAAGGTCGCTCAGATTCAGATTCTTCTGCTCCATCGATAAAACAATGGCTCATTAAAACTGATGGCACACCTTCAACACGTACAGACTTTATTAAATCAACTAAAAAAGTATGGGCCTCGTCATAGGTCTTCACATCACAGTTATAGGCTTCACGAACCTGAACAGGATCATGATAAGGCATGCCATAGACATGGACGGGTCCACTGGCAGAGTCAATAATAATAGGGCTTGTGATTGTCGACAGTTCAGTCAATATATGCAAACCAGCATCATGCATATGTTTGGCACCAAAGCCTAAACGTTTGCCACTGTCATGATTACCAGAAATCATAATAATAGGAATATTAAGCTCCGTTAGAATCTCATCTAAAAAAAGATCAAGTGCTTCTACAGCATCTGCTGGCGGCACTGAACGATCAAAGATATCTCCCGAGATGAGCAGTGCATCGACATCATGCTCTTTGAGGTAAGATTTCAACTGTTGTAAAACATGGAGCTGATCATTTAATAATGAACTATTTTGAAATAATCGACCTATATGCCAGTCAGAACTATGAATAAATTTCAACAAGGTGCCTCATTAAACTACCAATTAAAATGAACTCATATTATATAGACTTTGAGATGAGTTTTAAGCGAAAAAGCCTCAATATCAATATCGAGGCTTTTTCGGGTCTTGTTACTATTATTTAACAATTGAAGCTTAACAAACACCTGCAGCATGACAGCTTGCATTAGCTAGGTCTTCACGCCAATGAACTTGGCCATTCACCTTACGCTGCCCCAACAAAATATAAGTTGGATTAGCCACATTATTAAATACTCCATTTGATAGTGCCGTAACAGTGATCGTAGCTTCGGCAGTATTTGCTGTCACATTAATACTGCTCACTGCTGACGAGGGTGTGGGCAAATCATGAACTCCCCCTCCGCCGCCACCGATGCATTTTTGTTTGAAAGAAGAAGCATCAGCTGCATCAATCTGAGAACAAAGTTCTACTGCTTTTTTTGTCTTAAAAACAGATAAGACGACCTCTAAAAATCGCGCCTTATCTGTATAGCGTTGATAAGTGGGAAAAGTAAGTGATACCAATAAACTGATAATGGCAATGGTAATAATTAGTTCAAGTAAGCTGAAACCTTGTTGATTGTTCCTCATTTCTAATTCCTTTTAATAGATAAAAAACACTAAAAAGAAATAGTTTTGTTCCTACACGCACAGAAAAATAAGGTTCTACACCAAGATTGTTTGTTCTCAAATATAGCGAGCGCTACAGTCTTATAACCGCTTTCCATGCGTTACTACTTCCTTTTATCGACATAACTCCGTTATGCCGAGCCAACTATAACTTGATTATTATTAAAATACAATTTCGCAAGAATTAGTTCTCATCAGACCTTGCTGTTGCTTCCGTTTTATCGACCTCTCTTAGTGGTACTACTAAGTGATGTTTCAAATCACCTTCATGACTAAACATTAAAATAATAGTGTGGTATTTAGAGAGTAGAGGAAAATAATTATAATCCGACTGTTTTGTATTAGATTCAATCAAAATGGTATCTAAGTCACTTTTCATTTTTTCAGTTAGGATAAGGATTTTATTAATACCCGTTTGCTGAGACTTAATCTCATCATAATTTGAAGACAAGGATCGCTATAGTTCTAACATATGATGTGGAGGTAAATTCTGCTGTCTAACGCGTTTTAACAGCAACTGTAAACCTTCGTGACTTTGAGATTTTTCAGCATAAATTAATGTTGGAGTCATATCACCAAATTCGGCTAAGTCATCTGTCGTAAGGCCTTGTTCGCTTAGGGCAAGCGCGGGGACAGTGATAAAACTATTTTCCCAGAATACAACCGCAACCGGACGTTGGTCATGAATAGTACTCACACCCCAAGCTAAGGCTGAGAACTGCAGCATAGCAATAGCAATAACATCCCCTATTAATTTTGATCTTGATTTTGTGATATCAAAAATAATTAATGTTAATAAAGGCCCTAAAACTAGATTCACACCTGCGGAAATTTATAGCCCTTGCCAGCCGCCTGAAGCTGAAAAATACTAAAATACAAATAACTACACTAAAATATTTCCAGACTTAAGGCTTAATAAAAAATAGCTAAACACTCACTGCTTTAGTTCGTGTCATTGATTCATTCCTCACATTTCTCGACTGCTAGCCTGTTTTATTTAGTAGCGCAGCGTTGTTCTGCAGCCTCTTGCAAAGGTTTATTGTGTGCATACATGGCTAAGCCAGAGTGTATTGCATCACAGCCATTGCCTTCAGGCTTCAAATACAGCGAAGCCGAGATTAAATCTTCATACATTTTCAACTCTGGGCTATGGGCTACATATCTTTCAGCCCAGTCCACAAAACCTTGCACCTTTTCTCTATCATTGTTTTCAATACTGACATATAACATTGATCTCATCGCTACTTGTTCTGCTGCGGGTTTAAAATAAAGATTATTTAACGCCAACTGTAAATAGGGCTGTTTGGGAGATTTATTATATAAAAAATCATATAAGTCAGCTTGCGCTCGCGCTGTATTAAACATAAAAACAGTGACTAGTATGGCAAAAAGACATGCTACAACTTGTAGGGATTTACTTGCCGCTGCGCTAAGGTTAATCACCACCATTTTTGTCGCATGGCTTAATGCTAAATAGATAAGAAATAACCATAAAAACCAGTGAAGAGCTGAAATATAAAAAGGTAATTCAACTTGGGTATGAAGTGAAATGGGTAGAAGCATTGCAGCATAAGCCCCACCGCGCTGAAAACCGCAGCGTACTAAGGCAATTCCGATCCCAATAATTACAATTACAATACCTAATACACTCGGCAAACCTCCTTCAATCATCCAAAACAGTAACTCATTATGGGGGTGTGTCACATAGGGAGGTAATACGGTTTCAGGATGACGCTGGATGAAATCTGATGCTTGTAAATTCCACGCCTTTAAAAATCCACCCGTTCCATAGCCAGATACCGGTTCTTTTGCCACCAACTCTAGGCCAATTGTATACATAGCAACTCTAGCTGTTGAATATGATGCATCGGATAGCTGTACGGATTTATCAACAGTTTTTTCTATACCCGCCTTACCTGCAAAAATAGCACAGCAACTGACGAGGAATAAAATAGCCAGAAATTTTTTGTGATGGCGTAACTGTGTATAACGGCTCCAGAAAACCAAGGGTAGGCTTAAGGCGATGGATAATAAACCGATACGCGATCCTGAGGCCATAATTATGTAAAGAGCAACGGGGAAAATAAATAACAGTGACAATTTAACGATAGTCGAACGTGTTCTAAAACTGGGGCGGCTGATTAAATACAGTGAAATAATTAAGCCCGTGCTTAAAAAACTAATATGCACATTAATTTGCTGAAATATTCCACGTGGCACCAAACCAGCAGGGTTTGAAACCCAGAGTAATGCTAGCTCTGGTGTATGAATTTGAGCGACGCCTATTAATGCGTGTATGCCACTAGCAATGACAATTATGTAGAGTATTTTATCGAGTTGAGATGGGCTGATATTAAATTGAAATAATGACAATAAAAAGGCTAGCCCACCGAGAATATAGAGTAGGCGAAAAAGCCATGTAATAGGCTGGTCAACAGTACCCAATACACTCGTCACAATAATAATGACGGGGAAGCTAATAAAAAATAGCCATAGCGATGGGTAGGTAAACTTGCGGGTGTTAGTGATGTGTAATAAGGCTAAGCCCATTAACCATGATGCCGAAGCCCAGACCGGAATATTATACGTTAGAGCTAGGCCTGAACCACCGATATTAACTTGGCTATAGAGGGGGGAAATTAAAAATAATAGGCTCAATATCCATATAGGATTTACTCTTTGCACGACTTTATACCCTTGAAATAATAGTTTCTATCACTACGTTGTACTTACACTTAACTATAATAGTTAAAAAAAAAGCCTCGACATTACTGCCGAGGCTTTTTATAACATTAAACTCATTAAAGTCAAACCAAACGAGCTCGGTTTCTTGATTTACTCGCCGTCTTTACACCAGCCCTTAGTTAGACAGTTACCAGTGTTAGCCCATGATGTACCTGTTGCATTCACTGTTGGTGTAAGTGTTGATGTTTCTGCAGCCAAACCTTCACCAGTAATTGCAACGGCACTGATTACGCCATCAGCCACACCTACTGTATCTAAATATTTATATGTACCAGTTACAATTGCAGCCGGTATTCCATTTGACCCTGCATCGCAAGTCGTTAAAGTACCATTGTTCTCTTGCGCACAAACAGAAACAGCCGTTTTATAACCATTGCTGATCGAGATAACTTCTTGAAATTTACTTTTCGTCACATAGTCTTGGTAAGCAGGTAATGCGATTGCTGCTAAAATACCGATGATCGCGATTACAATCATTAGCTCGATTAATGTGAAACCTTGTTGGACTTTTTTCATGTTTAATCACCTTTTATTATTTATAAAAAATCAGCAATCTATTTGCCTTGCCTTTGTAGTAGCAGATGCCGTGCCACACTGTAAATCATTGATTTTAAAGAAGAGAAGTCACTTTCAACTTGAAGCAACAACACTCAGCGTCACAAGGTGACATTAATTGTCACTTTATTGTGCTCGTAATTGCCAAATTCTGGCTAAACACATGCTAGTTACATGGTTTATGTCTGATGACTCCCTAATTACACTGCTATATTTTCTAGCGTCAGAAAATTTAGTATACAAATGTAATTATTATAACGACTAAGATATTTTACAAATATCATTACTTTATTTATAAAACGCTATGCAGCTGGCTTTAAATCAAAGGCAATACAAATCCGTTCCTCATCTGAGCTAAAAGGAATGGTCCGATGAAATAATGAAGAAGGAAACATCACAAAGTCACCTACTTCGGGTGCTATCGCCTGCGTACTAAAGTTATCATGTTTCTTTGGATATTCATCGCCATGTGTACTGACTTCAATACTTCCTTCATGCTCATGCGATTTATTTGTGGGCAATGAAAGGTACATAGCTCCACTTATCCAGCCTTCTTCATGAATATGTGAATTCAGGTGACCACCTTGATTCATTCGTACATACCACGAGCTAGCAAACTCTGTTTTTGTCGGAAAGTTTTTAATCAGTACACAGTCAGAGCCTGCAAACTGTTGACGGTAGCGTTCGACAGCTTCTTCGACACACTTTGCTAACTGCTGAAATACAGCTTCAGGACGTTTTAGTAAGTTACCTGCCGATTGCACACCATTAACCAATCGACCTTGCATTTTTTCAGAAACATCCGCGCTACGGATCTCAGTCAATAAAGCCTCACGTAATTCACTATTTTCACCTTTCAATTCAGGAATATTGGTATGAAAAACAAAGTTCATCGGGTCTGGACAGAAATTGTAATCATTTTCTTCACCAAAATTTTCAGCATAATGTTGTGCTAATGTCGATAAGAAAGGAGAATTATGTTTAACCGCTTTTAAGTCATCTAAATTTTTCTTGAACTCATCATATCGCTCTGTTTTATACAGGCAATACAGCATGCGTTCCTCCCAATCAGCAAACTTCGATGCTTTAAAATGTTCTAGTGCACCGGCTAAATCACCACTATCATAGAGATAAATAGCTAAACTATAGTTCGCTACAGGAAGTGAGGGATCAATTTCTAAGGCTTGTTTATAGAACAGTACAGATTCATCATAACGACCTTGATCACGTAATACTTCACCAAGGTTACTGTGAACTTCAGCATAGTTAGGCTCTAGGCTTAAGGCCTTATTATAACTATCAATTGCTTCTTCTAGTTTTCCCTCATTTTTTAGGGCGGTTCCCATATTAAAGTAGATTCGGGCACTTTCCTCTATCATTAATGCCCGTTTATAAACATCTATAGCAGGTTGTAGCTGACTTTGTTCTTGTAAGCACACTCCTAGATTAACCATTGCTTCAAAAAATCCTGGTTCCAACTCAATTGCTTTTTGATAATAGTCAGCAGCTTGAGAAAATTCACCTTGAGACTGCAAGGCCCCACCTAGATTATAATAAGCATCTGTAAATGATGGATTTAGGCTAATGACTTTGCGGTAAGTGACAATAGCTTCATCAATTCGGTTGATATTGGTCAGTAAGATAGCGACATTAAAATGCAGCTCAGTCACGCTTGGATCAATTGCTAAGGCTTTTCGGAAACTCGTTATCGCATCTTTGTAACGGTTTTGCCCAGCAATAGCACTACCTGATAAATTATGTAGTACAAATGATTTTGGAAATTGTTTTAACAACTTCTTAGCCAAAGCCTCCGCTACTTCAAGGGTTCCACCATTTAATGCATTAACAATAGGTTGAATCTCTTGCTGCGTTGGTTCTCGTAATACCTGTGGCTTTTTCATTCTTCACTTACCTAACTTAGAGTCAATTTATAACTATACTAAAGATATGGTTTTTATGCCTAGTTAAACTACGTAATATGGCCTGATTATTCTAACAATATTACCATTGCACACATTATAAAGAGTTACCTTATGACCCATAACACTCTACTCTCACTAAAATTTGATAATCGCTTTACTGATCATTTAGCTGCCGATCCCATTAGGGAGAACTCGCCGCGACAAGTTCACGCAGCCTGCTATTCCTATGTTAATCCCACCACTGTTAGCTCGCCCTCCTTAGTTGCTTATTCGCATGAACTTGCTGCACAGTTAGGATTAAGTAGTGATGATTGTAGTTCTGATTTATTCACTGAGGTCTTTGCTGGTAATACCTTGCTTGCAGGTATGTCGCCTTATGCACAATGTTACGGTGGTCACCAGTTTGGTAACTGGGCGGGGCAACTCGGTGATGGTCGAGCCATTAATTTAGGTGAAGTGACCACAGAGTCTAGTGAACACCTGTGTTTACAATTAAAAGGTTCAGGACTAACACCTTATTCTCGTACTGCCGATGGTTTAGCTGTTTTACGATCCTCAGTTCGCGAATTTATATGCAGTGAAGCCATGTTTCATCTCGGTGTGCCAACGACACGCGCCTTAAGTTTAGTGACAACAGGGGAAAAGGTCACTCGTGATATGTTTTACGATGGTCGCTATAAACAAGAGCCCGGTGCGGTAGTCTGTCGTGTAGCCCCCTCCTTTCTACGCTTTGGTAGTTTTGAAATATTTACTGCTAGAGACGATATCGCTAACTTAAAATCATTAGTTGATTTTACCATCCGAACAGAATTCCCACACTTAGGGGAACCTAGTGTTGATGTCTATTTAAAATGGTTTGCCGAGGTCTGTGAGCGAACACAAACTATGATTGTCCACTGGATGCGAGTCGGTTTTGTTCACGGTGTAATGAATACAGACAATATGTCTATTTTAGGCTTAACAATTGATTACGGCCCCTATGGTTGGCTTGAAGATTACGATCCCAATTGGACTCCTAATACCACCGATGCCACAACTAAGCGTTATCGTTTTTCTCAGCAATCAAATATTGCACAGTGGAATTGTTTTCAATTGGCAAATGCACTTTATCCACTTATTAATGAAGCTGAACCACTGCGAGACATTCTCAATAACTATGTGGACTCATACAATCAAAAAGTACAAGCCATGCGAGCTGATAAGCTTGGCCTGAGTGAATACCATGCTGAGTTACAGCAAGAACTCCATGAGATTTTACAATTAGCTGAAACCGATATGACTTTATTCTATCGCCTACTCGCAAATATTGATGCTGAAAATAGTGAGCAAACTGATCAACAGCTTTTTTCACCACTTAAAGAGGCTTATTATTCAATCGAGTCGCTCAGTGATGAGGATATGTCTCGTATCATCATATGGTTAAGACACTATCAACAACTTGTCATTGAAGAATCACTCAGCAATAGTGTTCGGAAAGAAAAGATGAATAAAGTGAATCCTAAATATGTCTTCCGTAATTACCTCGCTCAATTAGCGACAGATGATGCCGAACAAGGTGACTTTACTTTGGTCAATACCTTATTAGAGGTGTTTCGTCACCCCTATGACGAGCAAGAACAGTTTGAACACTATGCAGTAAAAAGACCTGATTGGGCAAAAGATCGTCCCGGCTGTTCTATGTTATCGTGCAGTTCATAACGCCTTATCACCCAGAGATTTAAATGAAAAAAATGCGTAAACATATCAATTTATTGGTCAGCCTGTCTCTTATTATATTTTGTCTAGCAGCAGGCTACCTCTTCATTGATCATAAAGCTGACCAGCAAGCCCTGCAGGCTATGGAGGAATTTGTCGATAAAGCACAATCAGAAGGGGTAGATTTACAGTATCGATCAATTGATGCTTCTCCCCTCTCCCATAACATTATGATTCACGGTCTCGATATAATAGGAACGAAACACGAAGCGGATATTCATTTAGCCGAGCTCACCTTGTCAGGTTTTAATTGGCAAAGCTTAACAAGTCAGCAGCCTCAACTCCCTAAAGCCATGAGCCTGACTATTAATAATGCTGCTATCGTCTTTAAAGCCAGCATGCTAGAACATAATGCCCAACTACAAGACCTCATTGAGGTGTTCGGAGATAAACTAAACTTCTCCGTTCAACTGTCTTACGCTATCAACCCACACGATTCCACGATCACCCTTACCGCCTCACAATATGTAGATGGACAGTTCTATCTCACCAGTGCTATAACACTGGGCAGTATTGAATGGTTAGTACAGTTAAGTAATAATGACTCAGAGAATGTTGCCGCAGACAAGATGATGGAAACCACTCTGAATAGCCTAAATATCCAGTTTAAAAATGAAGGACTGATTGATAAGTTACGCCTGCAAGCAATGAATCAATCTGGGTTAAGCGCAGAGCAATTAACACAACAATCCGTTGATAAGCTAAAACAGATCCGCACCGTGGCTCAAATAAAATGGGGGCAAACATTTATCCCGCTAATTGATCAAGCGATTCTCTTTGCTCAACATCCTCAACAACTCACATTATCCATACAAGCTGAAAGTCCGTTGCCCAGCCAACTGCTATTATTGGCGTCTATGGGAGGCGATGCGGGTTTGTTAGCTCTTATAAAAGAAGCAAATATAAAGATTACCGCTAATTAACCTTAATTCTTTAACATCACCTTAAGGTATTGTTATTATGAGCAATAAAAATATATTATTATCGCTATCATCTGGATTCATTCTATTGTTCAGCTTGATTACGCCAGTTCATAGTGCAGAACAGTTCACCATAAAAACGATTGCTTCTGGGCTAGGCGTACCTTGGGGAATGGCATTATTACCAGACAACACCTTACTGGTCACTGAGCGACAAGGTCAGCTCTCTTCATTCAATATAGCAACAGGGAAACACCATACTATTTCAGGCTTACCGCCGATTAAAGTAGGTGGGCAAGGTGGTTTATTTGATGTCGCTATTCCTGCTGACTATGCTTCTGAACAGTGGATTTATTTTAGTTATAACAAAGCAATTGAATCCTCAAGTGCTAATCAAGGGGCAACAACACTGGCTAGAGCTAAGTTGAACAATAACTCACTCATTGAGTGGCAAGATCTGCTTGTCAGCCAATCAAGCACAAATACCAAGGTCCATTACGGTGGTAGAATCAGTTTTGATGATCAAGGTCATGTATTTTTCTCTGTCGGCGAACGCGGCGTTAGGCCCAATGCTCAAGATCGCTCTAATCATGCTGGCTCAATTCTTAGACTAAACCTCGATGGATCAGTCCCTCACGACAATCCCTTCATTGATGATAACAATAGTTTGCCTGAGATATGGTCTTATGGTCATCGCAACCCACAAGGTTTATTTTTTAATTCTGCTACACAGCAACTTTGGTCCGTTGAGCATGGCCCTCGTGGTGGTGATGAAATCAACCTTATTAAGCCCGGGAAAAACTACGGTTGGCCCATTATTTCACATGGTTCAGAATACTATATTCCTCGGTCTATTGGTGAAGGCACTCATCGCGACGATATTGAGCCTGCAACCAAAACCTATGTCCCCTCAATCGCAACCAGCAGCATTATTCAATATCAAGGCCATGCATTCCCACTTTGGCAAGGGAGCCTTTTAGTAGGGGCATTAAAAGCCAAACATATCAATCAAATTGTTTTAGACTCGAACAATCTTGCCGCCAAAGAAAAGCGGTTGTTTAGAGGTATTGATGGTCGGATCCGAAACATTATAGAAAGTCCTGAAGGTTACCTTTATATCTCAACAGATGATGGCCGCCTTCTACACATATCACCCAATTATTAACGCACAATTTAAGGTTACACTATGTCAGATGAACAAAAAGCAGTCGAACAGTGGTTAGACGATGTTGTTATCGGTCTAAACCTCTGTCCTTTTGCAGTCCAACCTCGCCGTCAGGATCAAGTTCGCTTTATGGTCAGCCAAGCTCAAACAGAAGAAGAGTTATTGTATGATTTGCATGCTGAGATAACACTACTAGAAAGTAGCCCGCCGGCAGAAATTGAAACAACACTGGTTATTATTCCCTTCCTCTTAGCTGATTTTGAACATTACAATCAATTTTTGGATGTAGTTGATGCCGTTCTCGATGATTTTAATTGGCATGGTGAGTTTCAAATAGCCAGCTTTCATCCATATTATTGCTTTGCTGACACGGATATCGATTCTGTTGAAAACCTGACCAACCGCTCCCCTTACCCCATCCTCCATATCATTCGTGAGCAAAGCATGGAAAAGGCCTTAGCTCATATGACAGCACCTGATGAGATATTTAAACGTAATATTGCCACGATGACAGCTTTATCTGCTGAAGAAATACAGCGCTTATTTCCCCTATCTAAATAACACAGTAGCTCAGTGACTCTTTTCTTATTTCACTATAGTTATTAGCTCATGCTTCATGGCAAATGAGGGGCTAATATAGATTTTTCAAAATCGCAGCCTCAGCCTTCTAATTTATTGAGAACTTCATAATATGACGGTGGCTGACAGCCTACTTTTGCTACGTTGATAGATGCAGCTAAAGAGCCAAACTTGAGGGCATAAGCAAATTTTTCTTGCTCGGTTGTTGCAGATAGAGCGTTATCTCGCAACAACTGAGACAGCATTGCTGAGAAGAACGTATCACCGGCACCGACTGTATCGGCAAAATGTTCAGCCTTAAAAATAGGCTGCTGTATATTAATTTCTTCGCTGATAAAGTGAGAGCCACCTTCTCCTAATGTGAGTACAACCATGCTATTTTTCATCCTTGCCAGCATCGTTTTGGCATGATGCAGAGGATCACCGTTCAAGCCCATTAATAATAAGTCCTCATCACTCACTTTGACAATATCAGCTAAGGCGATAAATTGCTCGATGGCTTCAATATATTTTTGGTGATTAATTTCCACGCCTTTGCGTACATTAACATCTATACTAATTTTTACCCCATCAGCCTTCAACTGGGTGATAACCGGTATTAATACGTCAAGCATTTCAGGCACCAATGCTAATGACCCCGTATGAAAAAGGTCTAAACCTTGCGGTAAAATAGCTAACAGTTTCTCCACGCTGATATCTAAGTCAGCAACGGATTTACGATATAATCTATAGTCAGCGTCACCCTGTTCATCGGTATCAACCAAAGCCAAGGATGTGGTTCTATCTGAGCGATTATTGACCGGAACACTAATGCCTTCTACTTGCACTGAATTGAAAATCTTCTCACCAAATACATCAGTTGAAATAGGTGATAAATAGCTACAATCCATTTCCTGCAAAGCAAAACTTCTGGCGACGTTATAAGGTGAACCACCAATAAAAGCACGATAATCTCCATTTTTTTGCTGAATCATATCAAAAAGTGCTTCGCCGAAAACAGCGACTTTATATGTCATATAAATTCCTTTTATTGGGTCTTTTTCTACATTTAAAATAGATGATTTAAACGTTAAATGGCTTGGCTACTCTTTAGTCTATTAAATGTGTTTCTGAAGCCAACTGTTTATGCTATCAACTGGACAGTCATTATTACCAATAATGATATATTTTTTCAGTCTAATTCAATCAATGCTTAAAAGACGTTCTGCCGTGTATTCATTGGTTATTAAGCCATTAATTAACTTCGACCTTAATGCTCCTAAGATAGCAAAGACTTTATCTTCACCTGCTGCAATAGCATAAACTGCTTTGTCAGAATTTACCTTTAGTGGGGTGCTGGCTACTCTTTGGTTAACGGCACAGTCAATTAAATTACCATTAATATCAAACACCCAACTAATGAGCTCTCCCACCGCCCCTTTTTTTTGTAACTCAGCTAATTCTTGCTGAGTGATAAAGCCATCTAAATGTAGGGGAGAATTTGAGCCCAAATTGCCAACACCAACAAAAGTAACATCGGCCTGCTCAGCTAATTTTAAATTACTGGCAATATGATGTTGCGCCTGCAATAGCTCTTTTTCTTCCTTGCTACGAGGTAAGACTGGTAATGGCATCGGATAATGTTTTGCATTTATGTGTTCAGCCATGCGCATAACAACATCATAAGATGAGGCAGAACCATCTGAGGCCGTATTACCAAGCAGTGCAACAATTTTATGTTGCTCACAATTCAATGCCGCCAGCTCATCTACACACGCCCGCAACACCCTGCCCGTTCCCATAGCCAATATTTTTGGCTCTGTCGATTTTAAGTACCGCTCAATTTCTTTGGCCCCTACTTGTGCAAGGCCTAAAGTTGATGAAGATTCTCCTTCATCACTTGGCACCACGGTACAGGACTGTAATCCAAAGCGATTTTTCAACTTCACTTTAAGATCCATACATTTTGCTATCGGATGTTCGAGCCTAACTTTAATCAAACCTTCGCTAACAGATAGTGCAACCATACGTTGTGCTGTTTGACGGGATACATTGAGTTTTTTCGCTATTTCATCCTGAGTCTTACCTGCCACATAATACAACCAGCCTGCTCTAGCTGCATCGTCCAACTTTCTTATTTCTGAATTAGATGGTTTTACCACGCTTTACCTCTTGATTTAACAGTTGAACTAAGTGAAGGAATCTTGTCAAGCAACTGCTTCCAATCCGTTATTGTGCTGACATCATCTAACATTTGGGCAGAGGTCTTCATATGACTCGCTCCCGCATATCTAATAACAGGCATATTTGCCGCCTGTGCAGCTTGAATACCCGCTGGCGCATCTTCTATAACTAAGCAGTTTTTCGGCGCTACGGCCATTTTAGCTGCGGCATGTAAAAATAAATCCGGCGCGGGTTTACCTTGTTTCACTTCCGATGAAGTAAACACACTGCCTCTAAAATAGTCTTCAATCCCCGTATACTTAAGTGCAGTTCTAACCCTTTGTGGGCTGCTGCTGGTCGCCACACAAGTGTCAACATTAAGTTGAGACAATAACCATTTTAGCTGCTTAGTCGGCTTTAGCTCCTTGGCAAAAACATTCAGTAAGGCTTGGCGGTAGTTTTGGCGAAATTCACTGGTCAAAATAACCGCAAAGTCCGTAAAAATTTTCGCCGTAACATGCTCGAAATTATACCCTAATAAATGCCTATAAAAATAATCGTCTGGCAGGCTCACTCCAAGCTTTACTAATAGACTAAGTAATACCCGTTTACTTAATACTTCACTGTCTACTAATACACCATCACAATCAAAAATAATTAAATCTATATGGTGATGAAGTAAAGGTTCGGCCTGTCTCATGAAAATATCGCCTATCGTATTTAGATTTTCACATAGTGCTCTAAGGTTGGCTTAACATCTAAATCCCAAAGCATCTCCAGCCAAAAAACAAAATGGTTTGTAAATATTTCGTTGTCGCTGAGTATCCCAAATATGTCATTCATTTGCAAAAAGGCTGGGGCATCCTTTCTCGCTAATTGTGCTTGTTTTTTTAACCTTTCAGCTTGCGGATCGTCAAGTACAAAGGCACTACCAGCAAGACTACTTTGATAACAAAGACAACACCATAAAGCCACAACAAGGGCAAGTCCCGTACAGTTTCTCCCCTGTGCTAAGTTAGCTGAAATAATAGGGAAAATAAATTTAGGTAAGCGATTTGATGCATCTTGGCAAAGTCGTTCCACCGTATCACGTACTTCTGGGTTGGAAAAACGCGATTCTATTATTGAAAAATATTGTTCAAATTCAACGCCAGGTACCGCAGGCAATGTAGGAAACACCTCTTCAATCATTAGTTTTTGGAGGTAATTAGTTATTAATAAATTGTTCATCACATCATGAACAAAACCAATTCCTAACAATGCTGCTGGGTAGGCAATTGAAGCATGACCACCATTTAAAATACGTAATTTCATTAATTCAAACGGAGCAACATCTTTCACAAACTCAACGCCTGCTTGTTCTAACGGTGGGCGACCATTGACAAAATTATCTTCTAATACCCACTGTCTGAATGGTTCACAAAAAACTGGGGCTTGATCTTCAATTCCAAACAATGCCGTTAGCCGTTCACGATCTTGCTCTGTTATTGCTGGGGTAATACAGTCGACCATTGAATTTGGAAAGCTGACATTTTCTTTTATCCAACTTGATAAACTTGCATCTATCAAGAGGGACATTTCAAGCACGATACGTTGAGTTACGTCACCATTATGCGGAATATTATCGCAAGACATTACGGTAAAAGGCGGTATATTCTGGTCTCTACGATGTTTAAGCGCATTAATAATTAAACCAAATACCGTTTCAGGTTCATTAATGTTGGCAATATCAGCCTGAATTTCTGGATGTTCAAGGTTAAAATCACCCGTTTTATCATCCATAAAATAACCACCCTCAGTAATGGTTAAGGAAACGATCCGAATCTCATGCTCACTGAGTGCTGAAATTAAGCTACTGGCATCATTTTCAATGAAATCGATCATCACCGCACTAACCTGTGCGGTAAAGTTATTATCATCTAGCTCAACAACGGTTGTTAACCAATCTTGTTGCTGTAATTTATTTCGCATCACCGTATCGTATGGCTTAATGCCTGCACCGCGTATCGCCCAATCATGCGCTAGCCCTCCATTAAATAACTTATGCAAATACATGGCTTGATGCGCACGATGAAACTGACCTACTCCGATATGAATAATCCCTGGCGATAAAGATTCTCTTTTATAGTTAGGTACTTGCACCTTTATTGGTAAAATATCGAGCGTTTGATTCTTTAGTTTAATAGGCATGTTAATTTGCTCATTAGATGTGTCAATTTGTGCCGTTAAACACGAAGACAATTAGGATAAACCAATAGAGTTAATCACCTATTGACCGTTGGCCAGGGTGATACCAGAGGCATCAAAATGTAGCGTTTTATCAGGAGCAGCACTCAAATAAATAGTGTCTCCATAATTTAAATCACAATCGCAATCACCTTTAACGGTAAAAGTGCCGATACTGTCCACTTGCACATGCAAAAATGTTTCTGAACCAAGACGCTCAATTACACCTACCTTTCCTTTCCATGTCCCTTCATCTTTTGATGTTTGTAAATGTTCAGGACGAACACCAATACAAGATGTTAGATCGTCATCTGCAGAATTTACATTAATGAAATTCATTTTTGGAGAACCAATAAAACCAGCAACAAACTTGTTAACGGGCTTGTTGTATAACTCTAATGGTGTACCAACCTGCTCAATGCATCCCTCATTAAATACCGCAATTCGGTCAGCCATCGTCATCGCTTCTACCTGATCATGGGTCACGTACACCATGGTCGTATCTAGGCTTTTATGTAGTTCAGAAATTTCTAAACGCATATTCAACCGTAAAGAGGCATCTAAGTTTGATAATGGCTCATCAAATAAAAAAGCAGAAGGCTGACGTACAATGGCACGACCAATAGCAACTCGCTGACGCTGCCCCCCTGACAATTGTCCAGGTTTACGATCGAGGTAAGAGTCTAAATTTAATATTTTTGCTGCATTGGCTATTTTTTTCTCTATTTCATCTCCACTCATTTTGGCTCGCTTTAACGGAAAAGCGATATTGCTACGAACAGACATATGCGGGTACAAAGCATAAGATTGAAATACCATCGCCAATCCTCGTTTAGCAGGCGGAGTTTCAGTAGCATCTTCACCATCTATCTCGATACGACCATTGGTGGTATCTTCTAAGCCTGCGATCATGCGTAATAACGTTGATTTACCACAGCCTGATGGTCCAACAAAAACGATGAACTCACCGTCTCTAATGTATAAATCGATCGGTTTTATCACCTGTACCTCATCGAAATTTTTTGTCACTTTTTTTAAGTTAATACTGCCCATCTTTAAATCTCCTATTTAACTGCGCCGAAACTTAATCCACGCACTAATTGTTTTTGACTGAACCAACCAAGTATCAAAATTGGCACAATAGCCATTGCAGAAGCTGCAGATAATTTGGCATAAAATAAACCTTCTGGACTTGAATAACTGGCAATAAATGCCGTTAATGGTGCAGCATTAGCAGCGGTGAGAATAAGAGTCCAAAATGCCTCGTTCCACGCTAAAATAACGTTTAATAATAATGTTGAAGCTATACCTGGTAAGGCTAGTGGTAAAAGAACATGGAGAATTTCTTCACCTATCGTTGCACCATCCATACGAGATGCTTCTAAAATTTCATGAGGAATTTCTCTGAAATAGGTATAAAGCATCCACACCATGATAGGTAAGTTGATTAATGTCATCACAATCACCAAACCTATTTGTGTATCCAGTAATCCAAAATCACGAAACAATAAATAAATAGGAATTAACACTCCCACTGGAGGCAACATTTTGGTTGAAAGCATCCACATCAATAAATGTTTTGTTCGCTTAGTTTGTACAAAAGCCATTGACCATGCAGCCGGTATTGCAATAAGTAATCCTAATAAGCTTGACCCTAAGGAAATTACAACTGAATTCCAAAAATGGTTAAAGTAAGGAGAACGTGACAATACATCGTCATAATTCACTAGTGTCCAATCAAACATGAACAAACTAGGGCTAGTAGATATTGCTTCTGCTTCTGTCTTAAAGCTGGTTAGCAATGTCCATAATATTGGGAAAAAAATTAAGCCACTGATGCTCCAAGCTAAAAAGGTGCAAATAACTTTTAATTTAGTACTTTTATTTACCGCCATAAGTCAATCCTCCAAGTTTTTGCCAATTAAGCGCATTAAGAAAATAGCCACTATATTGGCAATAATAATGGCAACAACACCGCCAGCCGAGCCAACACCAACATCAAACTGAAGTAATGATTGCGTGTAAATCAGATAAGAAATATTGGTTGAAGCATATCCAGGCCCACCACTTGTTGTGACTAATATTTCGGCAAATATTGACAGCAAAAATATGGTTTCAATTAAAATTACGGCAGTGATTGCCCGTGATAAATGTGGTAACACGATGTAAATGAATTTGCTAAAAGGGCCTGCACCGTCTAAATCTGCCGCTTCAAGTTGTTCACGGTCAAGAGACTGAATAGAGGTGAGTAAAATTAGTGCAGCAAACGGTAACCACTGCCATGACACAATAATAATGATCGATAACAGAGGGATTTGAGCGAAAAAATCAATTGGCGTCGCCCCAATCCAGCTAGCAAAATGTGCGAATAAACCATTAACAGGGTTCATCAGCATATTTTTCCACACTAGTGCCGATACTGTAGGCATGACGAAGAAAGGAGCCAATACCATAATGCGTACATAATTTCTCCCCCAGATAGCTTGGTCTAGTAAAACAGCTAGACCTATACCGCCACCGAGAGTGATGAGCAATACACCACCAACCAGTAATAATGTATTAAAAAATGATTCAAAAAATGCGGGATCTGTAAGGAAGAATTCATAATTTAAAAAACCAATAAACTCTTCATTTCCAGGAGTAAGTAGATTGTAATCTACCACTGAGAAGTACAGTGTCATGCTCAACGGTACTATCATCCAAGCCAGCAGAGAAACTACTGAGGGGATTAACATTAACCGAGCGAGTGAACGTGAATTTGTCGTAGCCATAACTTTAACCTTATTTAAGTATAAAAATGGGTAAGTGACTAGCACTTACCCACCGTTACTATTTCGGGTAATGAGCTTTACGCATAGCACGATCTACTAAACGCTGTGAAGCACTTAACGCCTGCTTCACCGTCATTTTTCCGGTTAATGCTGCTGAAAACTGCTGACCAACCGCCGTGCCAATTCCTTGGAACTCAGGGATAGCAACAAATTGCACTCCGACATACGGAACGGGTTTAACTGTTGGGTTAATGGGATCTGCAGATTGAATTGAATCTATGGTAATTTGAGCAAAAGGTGCCGCCTTCATATACTCTGGATTATTGTATAGAGACGTTCGGGTACCTGGAGGTACTTTTGCCCAGCCTTTTTTATCAGCCACTAGAGCGGAATACTCTTTAGAGGTTGCCCAACTAATAAACTTCATTGCTGCATCAGATTTCTTACTGCTGGCAGGAACAGCCAAAGTCCACGACCATAACCAGTTTCCACGCTTCCCTAAACCATTATCTGGTGCTAAAGCGAAGCCAACTTTATCGGCAACTTCGGAATCATCTTTGTTGGTGACAAAGGCTCCAGCAACGGTTGCGTCGATCCAGATACCACACTTACCCGTTTGAAATAAGGCTAAATTTTCATTAAAACCATTTGCAGATGAACCAGGAGGACCTGACTCTTCCATCACTTCAACATAGTACTGCAACGTATCATGCCACTCTTGGCTATCGAACTGCGGTTTCCAAGTTTCATCGAACCAACGGGCACCAAATGAATTTGACATAGCAGTGATTAATGCTACGTTTTCGCCCCAACCTGCTTTGCCCCGTAAACATATACCGTAAATACCCGCTTCTTTATCGCTCATTGCTTTGGCGGCTTTACGAATGAAGTCCCAACTTGGCTTTTCAGGCATTTCAAGTCCAGCTTTACGCATCAAATCCGTGCGGTACATTACCATTGAGCTTTCACCGTAAAACGGTGCGGCATAGAGTTTTTCATCTAGCGTTAAGCCACTTCTTATTGCTGGTAATAAGTCATCTAAGTCATAAGTGGAGCCAAGATTATTTAATTCCCTTAACCAGCCTTGTTTCCCCCAAATAGGCACCTCATAAGTACCAATAGTCATCACGTCATATTGACCACCACCTGTCGCTATATCAGTAGTCACGCGTTGACGGAGAATATTTTCTTCTAAAGTGACCCACTTTAGTTCAATACCAGGATTTTTAGCAGTAAAGTCACTGCTAAGCTCTTTCATGGTGATCATGTCACCGTTGTTTACAGTAGCGATAGTGATTGTTTGTGCGAGTAATGGAGTGCTAACTATGAGTGCACAAGCTGCCATTATTGATAATTTAATCGACATAATAAATTCCCGTAATAATCAGATAAAATTAAGAGGCACTGGCTTACTAATTATCCAGCGCCTTCTTAATACACTTAGAAAAAGTTAACTGCGGCCTGTAGAGCTCCATGCTTAAGTGCCGGATTCCACATAGCAGTTGCAGAAACGGGTAATGTAGTGCCCATTACTTTTAGCTCTTTCGAATAAGTAAAGCCAACATTGTTGATATTCGCATTCTTAGAATAGAAATTTTCCTTCCCTACTGGAGAAAAGGCACCCGCTATGAATGCATTAACCTTATCTCCTTCATTGCCTTTCCATACCGGCACGGTAAGCTCGACATAATTAGTGAATGCCCGTTTATTTTTACCTGAATCTTCATCAATAAATTTATCGATACCTTGTACTATTACCGAGTAGTAAATTGAAACGGGCATGTCGCCACCAAAGGTATAGCCCAGACCAATATCAGTAAAGTTACCTGTTCGGCTTGGATCTGAAGAGTAATTAAAGATGTCGACATCACTATCAGCAAGTCCTGAATGATTACCGTGATTCACAACTTCCACAAAGAAATTGTCTGAAAACTTATGTGAGGCATAATAAGTAAATTCTTTAAACTCACCATTAAATGATCCACCACCCCACAGACCGAGGGTAGTATTTTTATCTGCTGTTTTATATTCAAGAGAGGCTGCACTCATGACACCATCAGTCACGATAAAACCATGCCATAAATGGTTGGTTTTAAGCCCGAAGGTCATATCCCATTCTCCCCCATCAGCTTGAACTTGAGATCCGAGGCAACTTGTTAATATTGCAACCGTTATTCCTACACTTTTTTTTATATCTTTAAACATAGTAAATCCTTTTATATGCTGTAAATTAAGTAAATAAATTAGTTAGTTAAGAATAAAATCCTTATATGCAGAAATGTGAGGAAAATTAAAGTGAAGAGATTGAAAATATTATCAGATAACATTTTTATTCTCGTCAATAATTACATCCATTTAATCATTAACGCATTCATAAGCCCTTATATAGGCATATAACCAACCTGTGAGCATAATCCCATAACTAATTTGTATCGTCAACCTTTTTTGTTGAATTATCTTGCTAAGTTTTAAATAAAGCATCAACAAAATCAAAACACTAAGCGGTGATAAGAAAGTATTTTTCTACTGCTAAGGTGTGTGCGACTGACACTAATAATGATGCTTATAGCTGTGTTTAATCAACTGATAACAAGAAGGAATAAATGGAAAGTAAGGAAATATGTAGCCCATGAGGAGCTTTAACGAGGATGTGAGAAATTGGCGAGATGAGATGGCTAATAAATTAAATGAATCTATTAACCGTATCAGCATCTTTAATTATGGTTGAAATAATTAAACAGTAACTTGTCAGCCGCTTGAATTATCATGCCGATACAAAACATCCTGTTTATCAGTATTATTCATATCGCCCTATTAGCCCAAGAAAAAACAGATTTCTTTATAGATTTCAATAACAATTTGATTATTACAAAAAAAGTTAAAGTCTTTTAATTGTTACAGTTCTGTCATAAAACTCAGGAATAAACTCCTGAATTTTAAGGATTATTCGCTCATTAATATCTCGTCCATTATCTGTATTATATCCCACAGTACAATTACTTTTAGGATGGACACAACAATGAAAACACCTTTATTTGTTTTATTAGCTGCAACATTATCATTATCTGTTAATGCTGCTGATTCACAACTTGAATTGCTTGCAGGTGTTGAAGCGGGTATCAATACCGATACATCAATGACCGTATCAGACTTAGATAAAGCTCAAGATATTTTAGCAACAAGCCCTACAGGTGCTGCTGATTCTTGGTATAACATCGATACAACAACACATTACGATATCGTGATTGGTAAACACTTTACTTACAATCTTCGTCCTTGTGTTGCTTATACATTAACCACTCAGCACAATTCAAAAACTGAAGACCAACAGTTAAACGCATGCATGAACTATACAGGTCAATGGATTGCTCAATTAGAGAACGTTACTCTATAAGAAACTTAACTAAGTTAAACGTTACGTTATAAAAAAGCCACGGTAGTCAAATACCGTGGCTTTTTTGATTCTATTGCTAATACTTAAGGAGCTGTAGCAACAAACGTTGCTCGTTTGGGTGCGGGATGGCCTTCTAGCGTTTTTGTTTGATCGTCAGGATCTAAAAAATCTGTTAATGATTCAAATGTCATCCATTCTGTCGCCCGTTGTTCTTCTACACTGGTGACAGACACATCAACACATTTCACGTCTTTAAATCCACACCGACGCAACCATAATTCCATTGTCGCAATTGTTGGAAAGAACCATACATTTCGCATTTTTGCATAGCGCCCTTCTGGCGTTAACACGCTACCCTCATCACCATCAATTATGAGTGTTTCTAATACCAGCTCACCACCGGAACGCAAACATGCCCGAAGTTCATAAAGATGATCAATGGGAGAGCGGCGATGATATAAAACACCCATCGAAAAAACGGTATCAAAACAGGCTAGTTTTTCTGGTAAATCTTCAATTCCAATAGGGAGTACATAGTGATTACTTTCACCAATATATCGTTGCATGACATGATATTGCATGACAAAGACTAAAGTGGGATCAATTCCCAGTACCAGCTCTGCTCCTTCTCCTAGCATTCGCCAACCGTGATAACCGTTTCCACCACCGATATCTAACACCTTTCGCCCTGCCAATGGCTGAATATGAGGTAGAACACGATCCCATTTCCAATCAGAGCGCCACTCTGTATCAATATCAACGCCTAATAGTTTATACGGCCCTTTTCGCCACGGATGAAATACTTTGAGCTGCTCAATAAAGTTTTGCAGCTCATCATCACCAAGATCCCTTGCCTGACCAATTTCTACTCGTTCTTTAATATTAACAACAGTAGGAGCAACATCCGGCAAGGAATTAAGAGCATCATGCCATAGATTCATTTTTCCATGACTACCATCTAATGCTAGTTTTTGAGGAATAATGTCTTGTAACTGCTGCGACCACTCTGCCAGACCTAAAGCTTCAAGTTGGCTATAAAGTGTGTGATAAGGACTCATTTAACCGCCACCATTGACACAAAATTAAAGCACTGGAACCAGACATCAGTAAAATCAAAGCCTGCTTGTTGTAAACGTTGTTGATGACTCGCCAATGTTTCAGGGATTAATACATTTTCTAATGCCGTGCGTTTTTGACTGATTTCTAAATCACTGTAACCATTAGCTCGTTTAAAGTCATGATGAACATCAATATGGAATGACTGCCTATCCGATTCTTCAAAGGCAATCTTCTCAGACAAAATTAATACACCACCGGGCTTTAAGCCTTGATAAATACGCTCTATTAATTCTAAACGCTGTGCCAGAGGAATAAACTGTAAGGTGAAATTCATCACTACCACCGAAGCATTTTCTATAACAATATCCTGCAAATCAGCACAAACCATCTTCACAGCAACGCTTGAGTTCTGATCTGATGCTAATAATGCCTGACCACGTTCAATCATAGCGGCTGAATTATCAACTGCAATAATGTCACAATTCTTTTGATTTATACGTTGCCGCATAGATAAACTTACAGCCCCTAATGAACAGCCCAAGTCATAACAATGACTATCTTGTTGGGCATATCGAGCTGCGAGCACACCAATGGTTGATATCAGCGTCCCATAACCTGGAACAGAACGTTGAATCATATCAGGGAAAACATCAACGACTCGATCATCAAAACGAAAATCAATAATTTCATCTAATGGTGATGCATAAATAGCGTCCTGCTTTTTCACCATTATTGTTCGGCCTTCTTTTTGGCGACATTATTACGCAGGTATACCGGCATAGCCTGTTCTGCTGATAAGAGCTTGCCGGCATCACTGTCGATCTTGGCTAATGAAATAACCGTACGAGCTTGAGGGTAACATTCCACTTGAATAGCGTGAAGTTGATCGGAAAAATTATTACTCAGCACCTCTTCATAGGTGCCCCACCCTGTTCCAGCACCTAACCAGCGCTCATTGCTCAGTGGTAAAAACTTTTCAGGAGGACAGACTCGCTCTTCATCTAATAAGTTTACAACACCATCAATAGACCGATAACTGGCACAATATATTTCTCCCATACGCGCATCAATAGCAACGGCTATATACTCTGCATCCGTATTGTCCGCTGCATCTTGTGCCAATGCCTGCAACGATGATATGGGTAATACAGGTAATGAGCGGGCAAAGGCAATACCTTGTGCAACACCTACGCCAACACGCACGCCAGTGAAAGATCCCGGGCCGCGACCAAATGCCAAAGCATCCACTTCTGAGAGGCTAATTCCAGCTTGATTAAATAGGTCATCCATCATACCTAAAATCAGATCAGAATGACCTCGTGTCGTCATTTCAACACGCTCAAAGAGTGTGCCTTGATAAAGCAAAGCAGCAGAGCAGCATTCAGTACAGGTATCTAAAGCAAGAATATTCATGTGGTAATAAAAAGGTCATTTAACAGTAATAATTGCCTATTATAATTCAATCCATCATTAAACGAAGGATAATCTATGTCGACTCTTATTGATGTTATTTTTGTAGCTAGAGAGCTGCTGCTATTAAGTTTTATGGTTGTCACCTCGCCTATGGGGATTGCTGCCGGCCTGTTATTATTAGATCAAAATAGTTTCTAATAGGAAAATCAGTATGGCTGAAGAACATATTCAAGCATTAGAATTAACAGCAAATGGTGACTGGGATGGTGCTCATCAGCTTATTCAAGAATATAACGATGAACTCGCCTGCCTTATTCACGGCTATTTACACCGTGAAGAAGGTGATGAAAGCAATGCCAGTTACTGGTATGGCCAAGTAGGCCGAGCTTTACCAGACAATACTCTCGAACAAGAATTTGACCATTTATTACAAATGGCTCAGTCTAATTCAGAACCATAAGTTTTAGCGACGACGTTGCTTTTTAACCTTGCTTGGTCTTGTTCTCTTTGATTCTGCACGTGTATGTTGAGTACGAATCAACTTCCCTTTCGCTGCTGGCTTAGCATTATTTGAGCGTTGGTTTGAGCGGCGGCCTTCACCTTGCTCACCTGTTCCAGCCGGTTGCCATGTAGGAATTAAATGTTTTTTACCATTTCCTATTAAGTCTGAACGGCCCATTTTTTTCAGTGCTTCGCGTAACATTGGCCAATTTTCAGCATCATGGTAACGTAAAAAAGCTTTATGCAGACGCCTTACCTTAATCCCTTTTGGTACAGGAATATCGCCCCCTTTACGTTTTACTTTATGTAAGGTGTTTTTCCCCGAGTGGTACATAGCGGCTGCAGCTGACATCGGTGAGGGTAAATAGGCTTGAACTTGATCAGCACGAAAACCATTACTTTTTAACCAAATGGCTAGGTTCATCATGTCTTTATCTGTGGTGCCGGGATGAGCGGCAATGAAATAAGGGATTAAATATTGTTCCTTACCCGCCATTTTTGAATACTTATCAAACATGGTCTTAAAAGCATCATAAGTACCAATTCCCGGCTTCATCATATGCTCTAAAGGCCCTTCTTCAGTATGCTCTGGTGCAATTTTTAAATATCCACCGACATGATGCGTAACCAGTTCTTTAACATATTCTGGTGATAATACTGCCAAGTCATAACGTAAACCTGAAGCAATCAAAATTTTCTTAATACCCGGTAATGCTCTGGCACGTTTATACAATTTAATGAGTGGCGTGTGATCTGTGCCCAAGTTTTTACAAATATTGGGGAAAACACATGAGAGTCGGCGACAACTTGCTTCAATCTTTTTATCATTACAAGCAAGGCGATACATATTAGCCGTGGGGCCACCTAAATCTGAGATGACACCTGTAAAACCGGGGGTTGTATCCCGAATAGCTTCGACTTCTTTAATAATAGAATCTTCAGAGCGGCTTTGAATTATTCGCCCTTCATGCTCAGTAATCGAGCAGAAAGTACAGCCTCCAAAACAGCCTCGCATAATATTGACAGAGAAACGGATCATTTCATAAGCAGGAATGTTTTTATCACCATATTGCTTATGTGGAATGCGGCTATAAGGTAAATCAAACACCCCATCCATTTCTTCTGTCGTTAATGGAATAGGTGGCGGGTTAAGCCAGACATCGCGCTCGCCATGTTGCTGAACGAGAGCGAAAGCGTTACCTGGATTAGTTTCCAAATGCAAAATCCGAGAGGTATGCGCATATAAAATCTTATCCTCTTTCACCGACTGATAACTCGGCAAACGAACGACAGTGTGTGTTTTATCTTTTATTTCTGCGCGTTTAAAATGAATAACTTGAGCACCATCATCCATTTTATTTTGTGGCTTCGCTTGATCACTCTCTGTTTCACATGAAGAAGCTGTTTTCATTTGGTAGGGATCAATTGGCGGGTTTAACTTGCCTGGAACATCAACATTGCTAGAGTCTTTTTCCCACCAGCCTTCACGTTGACCGTGTTTCATAATGACCGCAGTACCTCGAATATCGGTTATTTCAGATACGGCTTCATTTCGAGACAATCGATGAGCGATTTCAACAACTTGTCGTTCTCCATTACCAAAGACTAAAATATCAGCCTTTGCATCCATAATGACACTGCGACGTACTTTTTCTGACCAATAATCAAAATGGGCAATTCGACGAAGACTCGCCTCAATACCACCAATGATAATCGGCACGCCTTTATATGCTTCTCGGCAACGTTGGCTATACGGGACGACACAGCGGTCAGGGCGCTTACCGCCCTCTCCTGCGGCGGTATACGCATCATTACTTCTAATGCGTCGATCAGATGTGTAACGGTTGACCATGGAGTCCATATTGCCACCGGTCACACCAAAAAATAGATTAGGTTTCCCTAACTGTTTGAAATCGTCTGCGCTTAACCAGTTCGGTTGAGAAATAATGCCTACTCGGAAACCTTGAGACTCCAGTAAACGGCCAATCAAAGCCATACCGAAGCTTGGGTGGTCGACATAGGCATCACCTGTTACTAAGATAATGTCACATGAATCCCAGCCAAGATCATCCATTTCTTCGCGAGACATCGGCAATTGTGGCGCAATACCGAAACGATGAGCCCAAAATTGTCGGTTAGAAAAAAGGTCTGTAGCTGTCTGCATAAATTCTCGGTAAACGGGTATATAGTGTCTAATAATCGACTAGTCTAACAAATCAGACTAATAACCAAGAAATTTAATCAAGAATTAATCAATAATGCTGATATATGTTCCAACATCAACATAGCGACTTAACTCTTCTATTTCATGATTCCTCATGGCTATACAGCCCTTAGTCCAGTCAGCTATTTGATGAATATCAATTTTATCTTGTGTTTCAACACCGATACCATGAAGACCGATTGCTCCGCCCAGAGCGGTATTTTGTGGCGGTAAATTTCCTGAGTTATGAGCGGCAATAATCGCTTGATATTGTGTCAAATTAATAAGATTACCTTCAAATGCCCGCTTTGCATCAAAGCGATTAGGATAATTGAGTTGGATGAATAAATGAAAACGTCCACTGTCACGCATCTTAGCTATCTGATAGCGACCTTTAGGAGTCGTATGATCGCCTTCACGTAATTTAGCCTTTCGACCTCCGCTACCAAAGGCCACTTTAAAGGTGCGTAAAGTCATTCCATTTTTTTTCACCTGTAGCTGGTGCTCTGAACGGTCGATCACTAACTCAATCCTATCATTGGCACTTAATTGTGCAGAAATTAAGAGCATGAGTATAAAAACAATAGTGGAATACTTCATTTTAGACTTTCTTCAACCAGTTCTTGAAATTTTATTGCACCGAGTTTCTCGCCTGATTCAGTTAATACTAATAAAATATCAATACCTGACTCTAATTGTCGGTGAATCACTTCACATAGGGATTCATCGATCCGTGCAAAGGCATAGTGTGGTTCCATTAATTCGCTTGCAACGGGCTCTGTCACCCGCGAAAATAATTGACGGTGTGACTGTTCAGGACGGTGTTCTGATAATAAATGACTGGCCACTTTACCAAAGCCTAAATGGCCAATAATTTTACCGTGTGGATCAGCAATATATGCATCTCGACACTGCGTTGATAACATCTTCTGAGCAAGGTCAGCCATTGATGTCTCGGGCTCAACAATAACGGCCTCAACCGGATGATCGCTGATCCAGTCGGCAACGCTAATCTTAGCAAAATCTTGCTCAGTCATATTCTTGCCTCACCGGCCTTAACAAGGGCATAACGCGTCGCAAAAGGCCCGACAACTTCATAAATTAATGTACTTGCCAATATAACATTAAGTGCTAATAACGCCACATCTTCTAATTCGCTATATTCAAGCAACGATAACGCTAAACCTATTGCAATACCTGCCTGCGGGATCACGCCAAAACCTAAGTATTTACCAATCATTTCCGGTGCATTACTAAGCTTAGCACTGAGGTAAACGCCCATCATTTTACCCACTACTCTGGCGATAATATAAATAAGGACCAAATCAATACTTTGTAGAAAAACAGCTAATTTAAAGTGTGCGCCAGCCAAGGTGAAAAAGATGATGAAAACCAGTTCTTCCAGATCTTCTACCGGTGAAAATAATCGTTTTCCTCCCGATTGATACATTGATCTAGCACTAAAACCGACTGCTATTGCTGCTAATAGTGACGAGAGCTCCCACCATTGGGCCAAACCCTGACTTAACAATAAAGCACTTAGTACAAGTGGTAATAATAATGATTTATTTCGTACTCTTTTGCCTACAAATGCTAATAGTGTTCCGATGATGGCACCGAGGACAATACCCCCGATTATTTCAAGTCCTGATATGGCAACAGCATCAAGTAAACTTACCCCTGTTACCACGACTAACATGATTGAAAATAAAATAATGCCTAAAATATCATCCAAGGCCACTACGCCTAATAGCGTGGTTGTTAACGGCCCTTTTGCTCGATATTGATGAATAACCGCTACTGTGGCAGCAGGTGCGGTTGTAGCAGCCAACACGCCTAATATAGCCGCAAGGACCCACACTGGCCCTGCCACAATAGGTTGATAAATATATATTGCTAGCCCCACTAATAGGCTAGCACCTAGAGACTCACCTAAGGTACACAAGGTGATGACTTTTCCTAACCGTCTTAACTGTTCAATGGTCACGGAGCCGCCAATTGTATAGGCAATAATCGCTAAGGATATATTCGTCAGCGAATGCGACCACTCGCTTATATCTAGTCCTGTTACTCCCCCTAATAAATCTTCTGACCATATCAGACCGGCTATGGCATACGATGCAATTCTAGGCATATTAAATTTAGCTGTTATCAAACTGAGTAACAAACCTGTTACCAGCAAAACACCTAAAATTAATAATGGAGAGTGAGGCATTAAGAAAATAGCCTACTAATGAAATTTCTATTTTGTCTTGTCAGTTGATGGTGAGATTTTGGCAAATTAATATTTAAATGTAGTTCTTGCTGCTCCACAAGCGGCTTTAATTTTTTCAGACTGGCTAGGGTAACTGTTTTCATCATCGCTAAACCAATGACATTGCCTTTGTCTTTTACGGGCAAGATCATCGAACGGCCAGCAAAACTTTGATTTATTTGCAACATCGTTTGTTCAAACAACGGTTTGTTACTCCCCCAGAGATTGATACTCATAACCCCTTTGTCAGTGAGCAATCCTGCACAGGCATCAAAGAAGGCTTGTACGCCAATACTCGCTGACATACCTGCATGGTCATAAGCATCAACCAGAAGTAAATCGTAGGTATCTTCACCTTCATAATATTGTTGTTGAACAAATGAATATCCATCTCCAACATGAATCGTCAGCCGAGGATCATCTTTGGGAACATGAAAAAAGTTATGAGCTACATCAACCACATCTTGTCTGTATTCAATCACATCGATATAACAGTCAGAATAATGGTGTAATAAAAATTTAACTAATGAGCCACCACCTAAACCCACAACCAATATTCTTTCTGGATCAGGGTTTAAAATCAGACATGACATCATGGCTTCAGTATAGGTTAGCTCTAATGTATGTGGCGTTCGTAATGACATACTACTTTGTCTTGGAAAAGTACCAAAGTGTAATGAACGTGTATCGCCAAGATCAACCACCTCAATCACGCCATCATCAGATTGTGATTGATGGACAACTAAGCCATCGTAATAGAGTCGCATGACTTAATTATCATCCTCTCGAATAAAGTATTTATACAACCAACCATTTATCGCTACTTTCAAACTGGCTTCTAAGCCATAATAAACATGGTTGGCCCCTAACACCTCCCGCACTTCATAATATTGTTTTTTATTACGTTTCATCAATGCTTTTCTAACCGTTACCGCCTCAGTAACTGCTTGGAAATCCTTCTCCCCAAATAAATCAAGAATGGGAATATTAATATTTTCAATTTGACCATCTGAACTTAAGGCTGGCATACCAACCAAAATTAAAGCTGAAGGTGGTACCGCTAAAGTCGCCACTAATTCCACCGCAGATACCGCTCCCACACCATGCCCTAAAATGACATATCTATTAATGTCTTTAGCTTGCAAAAAACTGACGGCGGCAGCTAAACGTTGTTGATTTGAAACCGGTGGTAAGTCCGCTTGTTCATCACTTGCTTCCGAGTCTTCACTCACAGTCTCATTAGCATCAGTCTCGGCAATTTGTTCGCCTTCATTTTCTGCTGAGCCATCTTCGTTCAATGCTGCCGTAGCATCACCTTGTTGCGATAAGGTAATATTTGCTTCAAAAGGATAATCGAATGCAACGGTTAATGTTGACCAGCCGTGTTCGGGTAAATGATGACGAAGTGGTGTCACCACTCCCTGACCTTCGAACTGCTCGCCTTTATCATGCAATAAAATAATTGCACCATGGCGTTCACCTAATGTTTCTTCAAGATAAGTCGCCCCAATCTCAACTCCTGCAACCGTTAGAGGCTGATACCCTTTAACCGAATGAGTTTGGCGTAACATTCGTGTTGTAGCATCTTCCACAATAGCGCCGCTACTTGCTTTCGTCGCATCAACTTGTTCAGCTTCATCAGCAGCGTAAACTGCAAACGGTAACAGCAAGATTAGTACATTAGTTAAGAAAATTGTTTGAAATCGTCTCACCGTTCTTTATCCTTATATGTCTTTCATAAAATTCAGCTTATACACGCAGTATAATCATCTGTTCGTGATTACAAAAGCTGAAAAAAACCAGTAATTACGGTAAAGTGATCTATTTAGACCCTAACAAATGCAACATTAACCTACCAAAGAGACAATAAAATGGCTGAATTTAAAATTGCTCCATCTATCCTTTCTGCAGACTTTGCCCGCCTAGGTGAAGAAGTTGATAACGTATTAGCATCTGGTGCTGATATTGTTCATTTCGACGTTATGGATAACCACTATGTACCTAACCTTACAATTGGTCCACTAGTGTGTGATGCTCTACGTAAACACGGTGTGACACATGAAATTGATGTACATCTAATGGTTAAGCCTGTTGACCGCATTATCCCTGATTTTGCAGCTGCTGGAGCAACATTCATCACCTTCCACCCTGAAGCATCTGAACATATTGACCGTACACTTCAATTAATTAAAAATGAAGGCTGTAAAGCTGGTTTAGTATTTAACCCTGCGACTCCTTTATCACTTGCTGAACATGTTTTAGATAAAGTTGATCGTATCTTATTAATGTCTGTTAACCCTGGATTCGGTGGTCAATCATTCATTCCTCATACATTAGAAAAATTACGTGAAGCGCGCAAAATGATTGATGAAAGCGGTTACGATATCGATCTTGAGATTGATGGTGGCGTAAAAGTTGATAATATTCGTGAAATTGCTGAAGCTGGTGCACGCACATTCGTTGCTGGTTCTGCGTTGTTCGGAGCTAAGAACGACAATGATCCAAACACATATGACACTGTTGTCGCGGCACTTCGTGCTGAATTAGCAAAAGCAAACGTTTAATAGTGGCTACTACACTTAAAAAACCAGAAATGGTATTGATTGACCTAGACGGCACGCTAGTTGATAGCGTGCCTGATCTGGCGTGGTGTGTTGATGAAACAATGAAAGTCCTCGATATGCCTATCCGTGGTGAAAAAAAAGTAAGAAACTGGGTAGGTAATGGCGTACCTCGTTTAATTCACCGCTCGTTAATCGATCAGCTTGATGGCGATGCTGACCCAGCGTTATACGCTAAGGCAGAACCCATTTTTATGGCGCTTTATGCAGATAATGCCAGCAAACGCAGTCAATTATATCCCTCTATCGTTGATGGCTTGAATTGGCTACAAGATCAAGGTATTCGTCTCGGTTGTGTCACTAATAAAGACGAACAGTTCACACTGACTATCTTGAAAGATCTGGGCTTATTTGATTTCTTTGAAATAGTGATTAGTGGTGACACCTTGCCACTGAAAAAACCCGATCCTGCACCCTTGTTACATGGTGCGAAATTCTTTGGTATTAAACCAGAAAATGCAATGATGATTGGCGATTCAATTAGTGATGTTAAAGCCTCTCGTGCGGCTGGTTTCTCTATCATCTGTATGAGTTATGGTTATAACCATGGTGTTGATATTCGTACAGCTAATCCTGATATCGTTATAGATTCTTTTGCGGAACTAAAAAATACAATTAAATGAACCAAGCTGAATTTGACCAATTAGCCGAGCAAGGCTATAACCGTATCCCTATTGCCCGTGAAGTATTAGCCGACTTAGATACACCTTTAAGTACGTATTTAAAACTAGCGGATGCCCCTTATTCATATTTACTTGAATCCGTTCATGGCGGTGAAAAATGGGGTCGCTACTCAATCATTGGTTTACCCAGTGAAACAGTAGTGAGGGTGACGGGTCAAAATATCGAAGTGAAATATCGTGGTGACATTATCGAACAAACCACAGCGGAAGATCCTTTAGCTTGGATCGAAACATTTAAGCAACAATATAAAGTACCTCATCTAGATAATCTGCCACGCTTTAATGGTGGTTTGGTGGGGTATTTTGGTTATGATACGGTTCGTTATGTTGAGCCTAGATTAGGTGACAGCCCTAATGTTGATCCACTGGGCTGTCCCGATATCTTATTAATGGTCTCGAATGATTTAATTGTCTTTGATAATTTAAGTGGTCGACTTTATTTAATTGTTCATGCTGATCCCAATAATGATGATGCCTATCAACAAGCAGAAACAAGTCTTGATAAACTCATTCAACTCCTTCGCACCAGCACACCAAAATACAGTTCATCTACCACAGGTAAAACCGTCAACGAGGAAGACTTTGTTTCAGGCTTTACTCATGATGGTTTTATTGATGCAGTAGAAAAAGCAAAGCAATACATTACTGATGGCGATATTATGCAAGTTGTATTGTCACAACGATTATCTATCCCCTTCTCTGCCCAAGCAATGGATTTATACCGTGCCTTACGGACTTTAAACCCATCACCTTATATGTACTATCTCAACCTAGAAGACTTCCATATTGTGGGTTCTTCACCTGAGATTTTAGTGCGAATGGAAGATGATGAAGTCACTGTTCGCCCTATTGCTGGTACTCGCCCACGTGGTGAAACTGAAGAAGAGGACAAAGCCTTAGAAGAAGACCTTTTAGCGGATCCTAAAGAACTTGCAGAACACCTGATGTTAATTGACTTAGGTCGTAATGATGCAGGCCGTGTTAGCCAAACAGGAACCGTTAACCTAACCGATAAAATGATTGTAGAACGCTACTCTCACGTTATGCACATTGTCTCAAATGTCACAGGAAAAGTGATTCCTGATATGACTTGTATTGATGCGCTTCGTGCAACATTCCCTGCTGGAACAGTCAGTGGTGCAGCTAAAGTTCGAGCAATGGAAATTATTGATGAACTAGAGCCTGTTAAACGAGGTGTCTATGCTGGTGCTGTAGGTTATTTATCATGGTCAGGTAATATGGATACAGCCATTGCTATTCGCACTGCTGTTATTAAAGATGACACCTTGCACATCCAAGCTGGTGCCGGCATTGTCTATGACTCTGTTCCCGAAATGGAATGGAAAGAAACAATGAATAAAGCCCGTGCCGTCTTTAGAGCCGTTGCCATGGCTGAATCTGGTTTAGATATCAAACCACAAACGCATAAATAATTGTAACGCTTCTTAGCTAGAATCCGGACTAATATTGGGTTCTAGATAACGCGCTATAAGACAGTGTTTTATTGGTAAAATAGTCCTACACTAAAACATTTATAGTCTGTTGTCCTTTTCCCTATATTATTTAAACTAATATCCACGTTCTACCATTTGTATTAATTACGTCCTGCATCATGCTAAACTTCATCTATCACTTAGAACCTATATTTAGAGAAGAGACATCATGCAATTACGTATATTGGGATGTAGTGGCGGTATAGGCCGCAACTTAAGAACCACCTCTTTTTTAGTTAATAACCGTTTATTGCTGGATGGAGGAACGGGAGTCGGTGAGTTAACTCGTGATGAAATGTTGTCACTTCGTCATGTTCTGTTAACACACGCCCATTTAGACCATATATCTGGTTTAGCACTGATGATTGCTAGCATCTTTGAAGAAATGGTCGAGCCGGTCACTATTTATGCTCCAGAAGAAGTGTTGGTCGTTTTAAAAGAACATCTTTTTAATTGGGAGTTATGGCCAGATTTCAGCCAACTTCCTCATCAAGATAATGCCATTCTTAAATTCCAAGCTCTTGATGATGATAGCGCGACTACACTCGCCTCAAGTTTTACGGTAACCCCTATAGAATTAAGCCATACAGTCAAAAGTGTTGCGTATATTATTGAACATAATGATGTGAAACTGTGTTTCTGTGGTGATACCGGACCGACTGATAAAGTTTGGCAAACCATTAATGATTTACAAGGTATTGATCACCTTATTGTCGAGGCTTCTTATCCTAATGACAAAGAAGACTTAGCTGAACAATCGGGACACTTCACCCCACAATTATTGGCTAATGATCTAGAAAAGTTAAATCAAAAACCAACCGTCCATATCCAGCATATGAAACCGGGCTATGAGCAGTCTGTCACGGGGCAATGCCAAAATACATTACATGAGTTCAGCTTAAATATATTAGCCCAATGTGATGCTGTTGAACTCGCCAAGGCAGGTCAATTTAGAGTTATCAAGACCACCATGGATTATAAGAGTATTGAACAAAACTTATCTAAATTAACCGATATAGGTATTTCATTATCGGCTGAACAAGATAATGAAGTATTACTTGAAAAAATACTGATCAGCGCTAAAGAAATAGCCAATTCTGATGGTGGGACAATTTACACACTAACAGATGAAAAAACCTTACAAATGGATATTGTGAAAAATGATTCTATGGGTGTTTCTATAGGCGGGAGCAATCCCGAAAAATCTACCTTTCCACCCTTACCTCTTTATTTAGAAAACGGCGAGCCTAATAAAGAAAATGTTGTTACCTGTGCCATCCATGAAGATATTATTATTGATATCAAAGATCGTCATGAAGACAGCCACTATGATTTCTCAGGAGCGCAGCGCTTTGATGATATCACTGGTTATAACTCTATCTCTTTCTTGACCATTCCGATGAAAGATCACAAAGGCGATATGATCGGTGCTCTTCAACTAATTAATGCCCTTGATGAGAATGGTAATATTATTCCCTTTAGTCATCAAATAGCGACATTAGTAAAAGCATTAGCATCTCAAGCAGCCATTACCCTGACGAATAAGAATCTTATCACTGAACTTGAGTTACTTTTTGAATCGTTTATTGAATTACTCGCAGGCTCAATCGATGAAAAGTCACCATATACAGGAGGTCATTGTCGACGAGTCCCCGAGCTAACGATCATGCTCACTGAGGCCATTCATGCGACACAAGATGGGCCTTTAAAAGATTTCTCCATGACAGAAGATGATCGCTATGAGCTTAAAATAGCGGCATGGTTACATGACTGTGGAAAAGTGACTACACCAGAATATGTAGTCGATAAAGCGACCAAACTTGAAACCATTTTTGATCGCATTCATCTTATTGATTCTCGCTTTGAAACCGTTAGACGTGACCTTGAAATATCATTATTGAAACAGCAACTCGACGCTGTAGAAAACGGCGAAACACTCAGTAAGAATATACTGCTGCAACATAAAAAATCACTCGCTCAAATATCAATCGACCAAGCATTTATTAGACAGCATAATTCTGGTGGTGAATTTATGACTGAAGATGATCAACATCAAGTTGCAGAAATTGCCGAACGCCACCAAATAACCAATTTCCTAGGGGAAAGAAACAGTATTTTATCTGCTGATGAAATTGAGAATATGCAAATTTCGCGTGGTACTTTAAATGATGCTGAGCGACAAATCATCAATAAACATATCATCGTCACCATCAATATGCTCAAAGGCCTTAAATTACCAGAGCACCTTAAAAATGTCCCTGAAATAGCGGGAGGACATCACGAACGGATGGATGGTAAAGGCTATCCTTTCGGGCTAACAAAAGATCAAATGTCGGTGCAAACACGTGCAATGGGCATTGCCGATATTTTTGAAGCACTAACGGCTTCAGATAGACCCTATAAAAATGCAAAAACGATCACTGACTCTTTAATGATTATGAAACGAATGAAAGATACAGGACATATTGATCCTGATATCTTTGATATATTCATCCGTAACGAGATTTATTTAGACTATGCTGATAGATTTTTAATTAACGAGCAAATTGATGAGGTTAACAAAAATGACTTTCTTGATTAAACCCGTCATTCACTAATCATGTTTAGTTTAACAATCTTTAACCGCACACTTATTTGTATTGTTATAACCCTCGTTTTTATACTCCATACCCTAGATAGAATAGAGCTACCCTTACTCAATAAAATAGAACATAGTGTTTATGATTTAAGGCTAAAACTCACCACTATTAATTCTGTTGACCCCCGAATTGTTATTATTGATCTTGATGAAAAAAGTCTAGCCGCTGAAGGCCGTTGGCCTTGGTCTCGTGATAAATTAAGTGAACTTGTCGACATTCTATTTAATGTTTATCAAATTAAAGTACTCGGTTTCGATATTGTATTTGCTGAGCCTGACACCAGTTCAGGTCTAGAAATTCTTGAACAACTTGAACAAAAACAACTTAGCAATAATAGTGAATACTCCCAGATTATCAGGGATATAAAACCGTCTCTTCGCTTTGACGACCTTTTTGCTAATAGCCTCAAAAATCGCGCCGTTGTGTTGGCTTACTATTTTAATTCTGCTGAAACGAATATAAACCCAAACAGTAGCCTACCTGTAGCGGCGGCGAAAACAAGTGACCATCCCTATCTCAAGCTAATAAAAGAAAAAGGTTATGGAGCCAACCTTGCTCAGCTACAAAGCTCTGCTATCACTGGTGGTTATTTCAATAATTCTAAAGTTGATAGTGATGGCAGTTACCGGCGAATACCTCTTATTGCTGAGTTTCACGGCAATATTTATGAATCTCTAGCTTTAGCGACCTATAGACGTTTATTAAATCAACCACCTCTCGATTTCACTTTTAAACAAGGTTATGGCGAGTTTCCACGCTTAGAATCCATCAATATTGAGTCGCTATCTATACCCGTTACAGAAGAAGGCATTGCCCTTGTTCCTTATCGTGGCAAACAAGGTAGTTTTAACTATATATCTGCAACAGACGTACTCACAGGTCAAGTTGAGCTTGATGAACTGACTGATAAAATTGTCTTATTTGGTGCCACCGCCGCAGGAATATTAGATCTTCGAACCACCCCAGTCCAAAATGTCTATCCTGGTGTTGAAGTCCACGCTAATTTAATTAGTGGTATGTTAGATAATAGCTTTAAATCTAAACCTAGCTTTATGCTGGGTGCTGAAGTTTTTGAGATCTTCATTTTGGCCTTATTGGTGATCGTGCTCTATCCCAAATTGTCTTCTATCACCGCGGCTATCACCTTTGTCCTATTAATAATTTTCATCGTCTGGTCAAATTTATACCTTTGGCAACAGATTAAGCTAGACAACTTTTTAGCAACACCACTCATATTATTGTTTCTGCTATTTTCAGTGCAGATCTATTTTGGCTATTTTTTAGAAACCAAAAAGAAAAAGAAACTAAGTAAAATTTTTGGCCAATATATTCCGGCGAAATTAGTGGCAGACATGAGTCAATCTGAACATGAGTTCTCTCTTAAAGCTCAACTTAAAGAAATGACCGTTTTATTCTCTGATGTACGCGGCTTTACTTCTATTTCAGAAACCATGACCCCAGAATCATTATCAGCACTAATTAATGAAATTCTTACCCCTATTACCGGGGTAATTCATCATCATCACGGAACGATAGACAAATATATTGGCGATGCCATTATGGCATTTTGGGGGGCTCCAATTGATGACAAACACCATGCTAGTCATGCCATTGCATCAGCATTAGCCTTTTTCCCTATATTAGATCAAATTAACCACGAATTTAAACAAAAAAAATGGCCCCATATTGAGATGGGAATTGGTATTAGCACCGGTAAAATGAGTGTGGGAAATATGGGGTCTGAATTCCGTATGGCTTATACAGTAATGGGTGACACTGTAAATGTAGGCGCCCGCTTAGAAGGCTTAACTAAACAATATGGTCTTCGTATTCTGGTTAGTGAGTCGACAAAACAAGCGGCAGCTGAATATAGTTATTTAGAAGTCGATCGTGTGCGAGTAAAAGGAAAATCAGAGCCTCTCATCATCTATGAACCACTAGCTTTAACAACAGAACTCACAGATAAACAACAACAGCTGATAGTTGATTTTGAGCGCGTGCTTAGTTTATATCGGTCTCAACAATGGCAGCAATCTAAGGCTCTATTAAACACTATAAAACAACACTACCCCGATAAATTATTGTTTACGATTTACCTTGATAGAATCAACAGATACAGCTCCATTCCTGTAGAAAAAGACTGGGATGGCGTGTTCACTTACGAAACGAAATAATAGCATTAGTCTTTCAGACCGAGTGCCGTATCTGACAAAGTACCCTATGCAACAAAAGTAGAAAAAATTCATAAAAAAAACCTACATATTATGAATTGATGAGCCATAACACGGGTCCAGTAATTGTCTGAGACAATGTTGAATAAGCACAGTCTTCTATACAATTAAGCTTAATATCATTGCGATTTTTTCACCTGATTACTTTCCTCAATAATCATCCTTAATATTAATCTTCTGAAAGACGGTATTATTTGGTAGAATCAGCGCCTTAAACAAAAATTAAGCGGACTTCATTTAATGCTTTTAATGATCGACAATTATGACTCTTTTACCTATAACCTTGTCCAATATTTTGGTGAGTTAGGTGCTGATGTACACGTACACCGTAATGACAAGATTACGATTGATGAAATTGAAGCATTAGAACCTGAAAAAATTGTCATTTCTCCTGGACCGTGCACACCTAATGAAGCAGGTGTATCACTTGAGGTTATTAAACATTTTTCTGGGAAAATCCCGCTACTAGGTGTGTGTTTAGGCCATCAATCAATTGGGCAAGCATTTGGCGGTGAAATTATCCACGCTCGTGAAATCATGCATGGCAAAACATCACCTATTTATCATAATGATGGAAGTGTCTTTGCAGGATTGAATAACCCCGTTATTGCTACGCGTTACCATTCCCTCGTGATTAATAAAGAATCTCTACCAGAGTGTTTTGAAGTAACGGCTTGGACTCAAAAAGAAGATGGCAGTATGGATGAAATTATGGGCATAAAACATAAAACTCTGCCAATTGAAGGCGTTCAATTTCACCCTGAGTCAATACTGACTGAACAGGGCCATGCCTTATTAAAAAACTTTCTTGATCGCTAAGGATTAATGATGACTCTTTCTAATGCCATTAAAATGGTGATGCAAAAACAAGATCTCTCAACAGATGAGATGGCCCTTGTGATGCAGCAGATCATGACTGGTGAAGCAACTCCTGCACAAATAGCAGGCTTCTTAGTTGGCCTACAGATGAAAGGTGAAACTGTCACTGAAATTGCTGCAGCAGCAACAGTCATGCGCAGCCTTGCAACACCGGTTGAAATTAATGGCGCACATGTTGTTGATACCTGTGGAACAGGTGGTGATGGTGCCAGTACCTTTAATGTCTCAACTGCAAGTGCCTTTGTCGTTGCTGCCGCTGGCGCAAAAGTTGCTAAACACGGTAACCGTTCCATTAGCAGTAGTTCAGGTAGTGCAGATGTATTAGAAGCAGCTGGTGTGAATTTAGACATCACACCTGAGCAAGTCAAACACTGTGTTGACTCTGTTGGTGTCGGTTTTATGTTTGCTCAAAAACATCACGGAGCAATGAAATTTGCCATCGGGCCTCGTCGAGAAATGGGCGTCAGAACCGTTTTCAATTTACTCGGCCCTCTCACCAATCCTGCTCAAGCACCTAATCAAGTACTGGGTGTGTTTGACCAAAAGTGGGTTGAACCCATGGCTAATGTATTAAAAGAATTAGGCAGTAAACATGTACTGATTGTCCATGCTGATGATGGCCTTGATGAAATTTCAATAGGTTCAGCCACATCTGTAGCTGAACTCAATAATGGCGTGGTCACAAAGTACACTATTCAACCTGAAGACTTTGGTCTTGATCGTTGTGACATTGCTCAATTAGCAGTTAATAATGCACAAGAGAGCCTCAGCATCATCAGAGATATTTTTAGTGGCAAACAAGGCCCTGCTCGCGACATTGTGGTACTTAATGCTGGTGCAGCTATCTATGCAGCTGATCTTGTACCTAATCTAGCTGAAGGTATTAAATTGGCCCAAACTCATATCGACAACGGTAGTGCTCAACAAAAGCTTGATGCGCTTATTACCTGTAGTAATCCATAAATTAAAGAATTAAACATGACTGATACACCTGATATCTTAAAAAAAATTATTCAACGTAAATTTGAAGAAATTGATGAACGCCAAGCGAAAGTATCATTGCAACAATTAATTGAAGTTGCTGAAAAAGCGGAGGCTCCTCGTGGATTTGTGAGTGCAATTGAAGCCAAAATCAATTCTGGACAGGCAGCGGTTATTGCCGAAATTAAAAAAGCCTCACCGAGTAAAGGGTTACTACGAGAAAACTTTATTCCAGCTGAAATTGCAAAAAGCTATGAACAGCATGGTGCTGCCTGCTTATCAGTATTAACTGATCATGATTTTTTCCAAGGCCATGAGTTTTATTTGCAAGAAGCACGTGCTGCTTGTTCTCTTCCGGTCATTCGTAAAGATTTTATTGTGGCTCCATACCAAGTATTTGAAGCCCGAGCAATCAGTGCCGATGCCATTTTATTAATTGTGTCAGCACTCAGTGATGAGCAACTCATTGAACTCAGCGATCTTGCTATGCAATTAGATATGGATGTATTGGTTGAAGTACATGACTTAGCAGAATTAGATCGTGCTTTATTATTAAACTTACCGCTGATTGGTATTAATAACCGAAACTTAAGCACCTTTGAAACAAGCTTAGACACTACTCTGGATCTTCTTGCTCGTATTCCTGATAACCATACCGTGATTACAGAAAGTGGGATCCATAAACCCGCTGATGTTGAATTAATGCGTGAACACAACGTGAATGGGTTTTTAGTCGGTGAAGCCTTTATGCGTGCAGATGATCCAGGTGCACAATTAAGTCATTTATTTAACTAGTTTCACACGAGTGTCCTGCCATAACAGTGCAGGCATTGCGTGACGACTAGGAGGTAAAATGGTCTTATTTTTTATGATGTTCGCCATTATAAATAATCAGTGTTTTACCATGAGCCCAAATAAAGCCCTCTTCCTGCAGTTCTTTTAGTACACGCCCAGCCATTTCGCGTGAGCAACCTACCATTCGGCTTATTTCTTGGCGAGTCACCCTTATTTGCACCCCTTCAGGCACCATCACTGCATCGGGTTGCTCTATGAGTTCTAGCAAAGTCGATTTAACTCGTCCTGCCACATCTAAAAAGGCTAGGTCACTCGCTTTTCGAGTAGTTGATAACAAGCGTTTCGCCATATTTTCAGCAAGATACTCAAGCAAAGTCGGATAGCATTCTTTTAACTGATTAGCGGCCAAAGATTTAACTTTAGCGTAGGTAATTTCTTCTGTTCTACAGGCTGTACGAGCACGAATCGTTACACTGCGATTTTCAATCGTCGAGAAAAGACCTATTTCTCCTAAAAAATCACCTTGATTCAAATAGGCCAGAATTAGTTCATCCCCTTCTTCATTTTCCATTGTGATAGAGACTGAACCTTCGCGCATATAATATAAAGTATCAGCAGGGTCTCCTGGACTAATAATGATCTCTTTTGCCGCATACTGCTTGCTATGACAGCAATGGAAAAAATCAGCTAATCCTTCTTCTATTGCTTTATATTTAAAATAATCCATTGCTAACCCTTAATAAACTAAGTTTAAGCATAAAAAACTTTACGCTATTAGTAAACAAACACTGCGCTCAATATGTGAATATGGCAAAATTAACACTATTAATATCAAATACGAGAAAGGTTACAAATGAAAGCTAGAGTTAAATGGATTGAAGATTTACTTTTTGTTGGTGAATCAGGTACAGGGCACACTATCGTTATGGATGGCCCAGAAGAGCTCGGCGGACATGGAACAGCAATGAGACCTATGGAGCTGTTATTGCTTGGTATGGGTGGCTGTACGTCATTTGATATGATTCAAATGTTGAAAAAAGGCCGTCAAGATATTCGCGACTGTGTCGTTGAAATTGACAGTGAACGCAGTGATGAAATTCCTAAAGTGTTCACGAAGATAAATGTACATTATGTCGTGACAGGTAAAAACTTAAAAGAAGCGCAGGTTAAACGAGCAGTTGAACTTTCCACACAAAAATATTGTTCCGCATCAATTATGTTAGGGCAATCTGCGGAAATTACTCATGATTACGAGATTATCAATGTCGACTAATGAATTAAATTCAAGCCAACAGGCTTTTGACCGAATTGAAACAAGCTACCTATCAACATGGTGTCGTTTCCATCCTGAGCAAGCACTTGATGCAGGTATAGAAGATCACGCTGGTAAACTAACTCCTGTTGATGATGAAAGCATTGGTATCCAAATTGTTTTAAATGAAAAATGCCTGACTGCTTTAGATGAAATTGATTTTTCACAATTAGACGCTGTCCGTCAAACAAACTACCATGTGCTTCATGGCTCTGCTGAACTTGAACATCATGCTTTAATGGATCACGATTGGCGACATAGAGACCCTACTCGTTTTTTACCCGTTAATGCTATCCATCAATTAACCATTCGTCCTGTTACTGATTTAGCTACAGTACTCAAACAGCGTTTAGATGCTATTCCTTCTCATATCCGTGAAGCAAAACATTATTTATCCTCATCGGCTGAGCTTATCCCAAAAGTCTGGCTGGAAATGGCTATAGCAGAGGCTGAATCAAGTGTGGATTATCTGCATCATATTCATCATCAGCCTGAAATAAACCAAGCTATTAACGATGATGACAGTCTAGAACAATCACTTGCTGACGCTGCCACGGCCTTAGATAGTTTTGCCCACACATTACACCGACTAGAACGACACAGTAATGGAGATTTTGCCATTGCTACGGAACAATTCGACCGTCTGTTAAAACAGCAGCATTTTTTGCCTATCAACAGCCATGCTCTTCACGACTTTGGTCAGCGTCTATTTAATCAAACAAAACAACAGCTAGAGCAGGCACTGAAAGAAAGTGACTCATCACTTGAGGACATTCAGCTACATCACCCTACTTCTGAGGTCTTATTAGCAACCTATCAGCAAGAAATGAAAGCAGCAGAATCTTTTCTTCGTGAAAATGATTTGATCAGTATGCCTCAACTGCAAACACTTAAAGTTATTGAAACACCAACGTTTTTACAGCATCAGATCCCTTTTGCAGCTTATCTTGACCCTAGCATTGCTGATTTAGAACAAACAGCTTATTACTATGTCACCCCAAATAAAAATAATGCTGAATTAGCCGAGCATAACTTTGCTGCTATTAGCCAAACCAGCATCCATGAAGCTTGGCCGGGACACCATTTACAGTTTGTGACGGCCAATCAAGCCACTGACGGTTCTAGTTTATTACGCCGACTTCACCCTAGTGCCACTTTATTTGAAGGTTGGGCACTTTATTGTGAACAAATGATGTTGGAGCAAGGGTTTGAGCGTTATCCTGGGCAAGAAATCATCATGCTTCGTGATCGATTATGGCGCGCATTACGTATTATTATTGATGTTGAAATTCACACTCAAAATCTCTCCCTTGAGGATGCTGCCCAGAAAATGGTCGATGAACTAGGCTTTAGTTTTGAGCAAGCAATGGGGGAGTGTCGCTGGTATAGTCAATCGCCAACCGTGCCGATGAGTTATGCTGTTGGTTGGGCCTTAATTAATGCCCTCAGAGAGATCATCGATCCTGAAACAGAACAAGATCTTAAAGCCTTTCACGACACCTTACTCTCATCAGGTTCAATCGCTTTATCATTAGTTATTCAGGCTCAATTTGGTCAAGAAACGTGGCTTAAATGTTGCCACCATGTGTTTGGAGAACAACAATGAACCGTCCACCAGCAACCAGTGGAATGCGACATATCGCACTGTTTGTAAATGATCTTGAAGCGTGTGAACATTTCTATACCGAGCTGTTAGGTATGAATATCGAATGGCGGCCTGATCCTGACAATGTCTACCTTAGTTCGGGCAATGATAATCTCGCCTTACACCGAGCAGCAGATGACTTTGATACCAGTGGTGCTCAAAAACTTGATCATATTGGTTTTATTATTGATACACCAGAGCAGGTTGATCAATGGTTCGAATTTTTACAGTATAATAAGGTTGCAATTCGTCAACCTCCTCGCACACACCGTGATGGTGCTCGTAGCTTTTATTGCTATGATCCCGCCCAAACTGTTGTACAAATTATTTATCACCCACCAATCTCATAATAAAACTAATGAACGCATATATTTATAAAAGTAGCAGAAAAGACGAACTCTATCTTTATCTTAGCAAAAAAGATGATTTTTCTGAGGTTCCACAAGCACTGAGTGACTCTATGGGTAAAGAACCTATTTTTGTTATGGAGGTGGAGCTTAGCCCTGAACGAAAATTGGCTCGCGAAGATGTCAATACGGTAATGAAAAACTTAGAAACCCAAGGCTTTCACGTTCAAATACCCCCTCCTATTGCCAGTGTTGTCAGTTTTAAAGAGCCGGCTAAATACCTCTAGTTTCGACAGACAACATACATGCTAGGGTGTCGATTTATCTACACTTAGTCTAATACTGATGCTGAAAATATCACACAATACTGCGATACCTGATAATGAAATTGAACTTTCAGCTATTCGTTCGCAAGGTGCTGGAGGTCAAAATGTTAATAAGGTCTCCTCTGCAATACATCTTCGCTTTGATATCAACGCATCGTCACTGCCTGAGTTTTATAAAAGTCGCTTACTGTCACTGAAAGACCGCCGTATTAATAAAGACGGCATCATTGTTATTAAAGCCCAACAATATCGTACTCAAGAAAAGAACCGAGAAGCGGCATTAGAGCGTTTACAACACTTAATCAAAACTACCGCTATTGTTCAAAAAGTAAGACGGGCAACTAAGGCAACAAAAGGTTCTCAAAGAAGGCGTATGGACAGTAAAACACTTCGAGGTAGAACCAAGGCCTTACGAGGAAAAATAACTGATTAGTAAGTCGACTTCGGCTCACTGACTATTTATTCAATAACTCAACCAGTTGATATAAGGCCTCTTGTGCTTGTTTGGGTGTCATTTCATCAGGATTAATCTGTTGTAGCTTTTGTTCAACCGCTGATAATTGATGTTTAGCTGTAAACAATTCTGCTTGTAATGACTCATCTCGACTCTCTGATGTGTATTGTCTACTCCGCTCAAGCTCCATTAATTTTTGCTTGGCAACATCAATAACACCTTGCGGTACACCCGCTAATTTTGCAACTTGTAAGCCATAGCTTTGGTTGGCAGCCCCTTGTTTTAATTGATGTAAGAAGACAATTTTATCGCCATGTTCAATCGCATCAAGGTGCACATTTACTGCTTGTTCAAATAAGGTTGGAATTTCTGTTAATTCAAAATAATGTGTGGCAAATAAGGCATATGATTTTAACTCGCCAACTAGTTTTTCTGCACATGCCCATGCCAAAGAAAGCCCATCAAAGGTACTGGTTCCTCGTCCTATTTCATCCATCAAAACAAGGCTATGCTGTGAGGCATTATTTAAAATATTAGCAGCCTCACTCATCTCAACCATAAAGGTTGAGCGACCTGAAGCTAAGTCATCTGATGCTCCAATGCGGGTAAAGATCTGATCAATAGGGCCAATAATAGCTTTAGTAGCAGGTACAAAACTGCCCATATGACTCATAATAATAATTAAAGCGACTTGACGCATATAGGTCGATTTACCCCCCATATTAGGGCCTGTTATCAGCATCAGTCGTTGCTGCTCAGTGAAACGGGTATCATTCGGGCAAAAATTCTGTTTTGTTGACCCTTCAACAACGGGATGACGTCCTGCGTCAATATTAATAATGTTTTGATCTGAAAATTCTGGAGCACTATAGTTCAGTGTATCTGCTCGTTCTGCTAAATTAGCTAACACATCCAATTCGGCTAAGGCATGAGCAGAGACATCCAAAGCGGCTAATTCTGGTGCTAACTTGTCAAACAGTTCATCATAAAGTGATTTCTCTAATGCTAAAGCACGTTCATTAGCACTGAGAACCTGATCTTCAAAGCCTTTTAACTCAGGTGTTATATAACGCTCGGCATTCTTTAATGTCTGCCTACGCACATATTCAATTGGCACCTCAATATGATGTGATCGACTAATCTCAATAAAATAGCCATGCACACGGTTATAACCTACTTTAAGTGTCGATACCCCTGTACGTTCACGTTCACGTTGCTCTAAATCCAATAAAAATTGGCTGGCATCATCTCGAATATGGCGCAGAGTATCAAGTTCATCGTTATACCCTTCTGCAATCACACCACCATCACGGATCAATACAGGCGGCTCATCAATTAATGCGGATTTTAATAAGTTTAATAATTCAGGAAAGGTGCCTAACTGCCGATCAAGCTGACTGATTCGGCCTACATTAAAGTCACCGAGAAGTTGATGTAAATCAGGCAATAAATTCAAGGTATTTCGCAGTTGCATAAAATCGCGTGGTCGAGCTGATTTTAATGCTATGCGTGCAACTACTCGCTCAATATCGCCAAGTTGTTTCAAACTACTATGAAGTGTGTCAGCTAACTGTGAATCAAGGAAAGATTGGATCACCTGTTGGCGTTCGATCAAGATTTTTTGATCACGTAAGGGGCGGAGTAACCAACGACGCAATAATCGAGAACCCATTGCTGTTGCTGTTTTATCTAATGTCGCTAATAAGGTATTGTCCCGTCCACCAGCAAGGTTCGTTTCTAGCTCAAGATTTCGACGAGACTGTGGATCCAATCGAATACTATCGCTAATATTCTCAACCGTTATTTTTCTAATATGAGGTAATGCGGTGCGGTGGGTTTCTTGGGCATAATTGAGCAAACACCCTGCGGCTATGATAGCTAAATCAAGATCGTCACAACCAAAGCCTTTTAAATCTTGAATCTGAAAATGTTCGCACAGTCGGCGTTGAGCAGACTCTTTATCAAAGTGCCATGGTGGTAAACAGCGTAACTGTTTATCAAAATCAATTAAGTCTTCACGCTGCACTTCTTCTACTAATATTTCCGCTGCTTGCAAACGTGCTAATTCAGCTTCAAGCTGAGTCAAAGACTCTAACTCAGTTATCGAAAAGCGACCGCTACTTAACTCTGCCATAGCAAGACCATAGCGGCCCTTATTATGAGATATAGCCACTAATAGGTTTTCATTTCGACTGTCTAATAAGGCTTCTTCGGTCAATGTTCCGGGTGTTAACACTCGAACAACTTGACGTTCAACGGGGCCTTTACTTGTTGCTGGGTCTCCCGTTTGCTCACAAATAGCAACCGATATTCCTTGGTTAATAAGGCGTGATAAATAATTATCGGCAGCATGATAGGGTACACCACACATGGGAATTGGCGATCCCGCACTACTCCCTCTCGCCGTTAAGGTTATATCTAACAACTCTGCAGCTTTATGGGCATCATCAAAGAACAGCTCATAAAAATCTCCCATTCGATAAAACAGAAGGTGCTCAGGGTTTTCAGCTTTGATGCGAGTGTATTGCTGCATCATGGGGGTATGTGTTGTCGTGGTGTTTTTACTCATCGCGATAGTTTAGCGTATACCGATAGATTGGGTTAAATCAATTCTCAACAATCAGGTACTTCTACACCATTTTTTATCGCCCTACTTTCACTATTCTGATTAATTGTTAAGCGGCCACATCGATCTGAATCTTGGCCATTTTTAGGTGTGGCCGTTAACAGATACGTTTGCTCTTCCGCTACAACGGTTAAATCGTAATAACGACTACTTCCCTGTTTCGGAGACTCATTAAAAGGTAGGACGGGACTTTTAGACTCTGCTGTTAGATAACTATAATTCTCAGAGTAATACTGTGTCATGAAAGCACTGAGTTGTACCAAATCTCCTTGAGTAGATACCCTTCGAACACTTGTTAAATATTGAGTGTAGGACGGGTATGAAATAGTAATTAATATCGCAATAATAGCTAGCGTAATCATCAACTCTATTAAAGTCATTCCTGTCATTTTCTTGTTAATATCCATTTTATAATTCACATTCCTTGTTAACTAATCTGCATTCCTGTGATCTGAGAGCGTTTACTCAATTTCAAGTTGCCGCCATGATTGGCGAGGATTGTTATTATCATCCCCCCCTATTAGGATTGAGCTTTGCAATAGCACAACAGAACTATCACTCCCCCCTGTTCCTCTCGATGTTATTTGAAAATAAAGCAGCCTAGCTATATCGTTATTTTCTACTGGGCTAACATTCATATTTTGTTTATATTCAATCACCGTATAGGGACCCGTTTTAATGCGATCCATCTGTGGCCATGAAACGGCATTACTCATCCACCATGAATAATTCCTCTCTTGCCACCAAAACTGACTATTACGAGGATCAGGATCTAATGCACTTAACAGCCAAATATTCTGTTCGTCCCCCTCACTGTCAATCACCTGCTTATCATGATTTTGTAGCCACTGTTCTGTGTGTCGTAATCCACTTTCAGCAGATTGAAAGGCAAGCTTATAATCCATATAATTACTGGCCATCTTTTCATTTAACCTTGCGGTATTCATCGCGCTAATACCTAATAGGCTCATTATGGCCAAGAGAGTGAAACTAATAAGTAATACGCTGCCATTTTGATTACGTACCATGTCTTATACGCCTTTATTTCACTCTATTACGTAAGCTAATCGTTTGTGTGAACACCGCCCGTAAAAAGCTATCTTCTGGTCTTATAAGTTGACTGTTTAAGCGATAAGACTGTGGTCCACCAACGGTTAAATTATCCTCAATAGTTCTTAACACTAAACTTAGTTGAATACTTTTTACCCATGCCCAATCTGTAATTGAATCTGCCGATTGATAGACGTCGACAGCATTGTCCCCCGTCGTATCAACGCCATAAATTAACTGCATTTGTTCAACACCTTCGACAACTTCTTTTACGGGGCTACTAAACACCTTTTGATAAAGCGACGGGATCCCCTGAGCATTATTTCTAATGTAATAAGTAGTCGTTTCTAATGCCATTACCTCACCATTTTCATAGTTCTCCGCTAACGCCTCACTTATATTGAATGACGTTTCTGCAGCAAAGGTGAGCCGTCCATTTAATTCCGTTTTAGAATTTGTATTTTTAAAGATCGTCATTGTCTGACAATTAGCCACCATCACACTCTCTCCTCTAGCAAATTGATAACCTCTGTCAATTATCAAGGGAGAAGTTTTATTGGCATGAGAGACTAGTGGAACAACCGGTCCAGTTATCATTCGTAAGGTTAATACATCACTGCCACTGACTGGGGATGAGATAACAGCACTATCATTTCCTGAATTGATGGGAGGAGACCAAGTGTTTTTTCCTATTGATTCTGATCCCTGAACTTCAGTCTCAAAATTGTACAAATACGGGTTGAGTTTAAAATCTATAATCTGACTAAACGAATCACTCTTATGTTGTGTGGCACAGGACTTATACCCGACAGTTCTTATCTTATTACTCAGATATTGCAGTGCAAAACGACCATTTTCTTGTAAACGTGCCTGTGCTTGATGTACTCGATAAACCTGATTGCTTGATAGAAATATCTCAATCAGAGAAACGATTAGAATAAGGCCCAACGCTAAAGAAATCATGACTTCAACAAGTGAAAAGCCCATTTATTTATGGCTTAATATCATCACAATGCACCATAAACATGGATACTGTTATAGCTCCCCGTGCTTATTAAGCTATGTTGTTCAAGTTTCTTCCATCTCACTTCTACATCATAAATAGGATTCAGATCACAGGGTTCACAACTAATATCTCCTTTTCCCTCGGGCAATATGGCAGTAATATTTGCCTTCCACTGTGTAATATCAATCGTTCTAATGCTTTCTGGATCACTCAGTACTGCCGCAGCTGTTTCACTGTCTATTTGGTATTCACCCCGTTGTGCAACCACTTTATTTGCACGCATACGCTCAAACATTCCATCAGCCACAAAGGAAGCTTGACTACGAAAATATGCATTTTGATTAGCATGAAAAGCTTTAATCTGTAGTTGGGATACCCCTAATAACCCTACCGCTAAGATAAAGAGAGTAATAAGCACTTCTAATAGACTAAAACCTTTATTAGCAATAGTAGCTAAGCACATTTTTGTGCCCCCACCTCAGTGCGAGGACGACCAGTAATGGTGATAATTATTTTCCTGGCGCTAGTTAAATCGGCACCATGAGAACATACGGTAAATGTTCCGCCTAGCCCCGTTAGAGAACCTATTGATTTATACACTACTTGCTGAGGAAAATTACTTCGCAAGCTAACCCCGTCAGGTAAAGCTGCTTGTACATGTAATAGGCAATCTTCATTACTTTCACATAATGTGCTATCGCCATCGTCATTGAAGAGTTCGTTACCATCAACATCAGTAAATATTTGCCACCCTTCTTCCCAGTTATTATCTGTGCTGCCAACATGGCGCATTGTAATATTAACCCCTCGTTTTACCGCTTCACTTCGCGCTAAATATAAGGATGAAATAAGGCTGTTAGAGTGACTTTTAATTTGATTGGACTGAAGGAATCGAGAAAAGCTAGGGGAAGCAACACTGAGCAAAATGCTTGCTATAGCTAATGTGATAAGAAGTTCTACTAAAGTAAAGCCGGCAGATCGGCTCTGTTTGATACGCATAAATTACATCCATGTAGTGTTATGTCCCCTTCTTTGTATTACTTCCTCACCCTAAAATCAAGTAATATCTTCTAATATTTATACTTCAGATACCGTAAACTCCATTAGATTTGATAGGACACGCCACTTTTTAAATGACTAATTTAGAACAAAAAATAGTTAATTCTATTGATGAGTTGAGCCAAATGCTTACCTCGTCAAATCTAGTATTAACTACAGCAGAATCATGTACCGGAGGTTGGTTAGCCAAATTCTGCACCGATCGTTCTGGCAGTTCCAAATGGTTTGATTGCGGCATTGTCAGTTATAGCAATCACTCCAAACAAAAACTACTCAATGTTCAACAAGATACACTCACCGAATTTGGCGCAGTAAGTATACAAACAGCATCTGAAATGGTTCAGGGAGCATTAGTCAATTCCACAGCTGACATTGCCGTCTCAATTACAGGTATAGCGGGCCCTGATGGCGGAACAAAAGAAAAACCCGTCGGAACGGTCTGGTTCGCATGGCAAGTCAGAAATGGCTCCGTTATTACAGCATGTCACCACTTTAACGGCGAGCGAAACCTTATTCGCCAACAAGCCGTTATCATTGCGATTCAAGGAATCATCAAAAACGCTAGAGACTCATCCTTATATATGGGATAATCACGCGCTTAATTGATGTTTGGATCTAAAAAAGGCGACAAAAATGGACGATGACAAGAAAAAAGCACTGGGTGCGGCACTAGGCCAAATAGAAAAACAATTTGGTAAAGGCGCGGTCATGCGTTTAGGTGACTCAGCTGCTGCTCGTGATATTGATGCTGTATCTACTGGCTCTATTGGACTGGATGTCGCGTTAGGCATAGGTGGTTTACCCCGTGGCCGTGTTGTCGAAATTTATGGCCCTGAATCCTCTGGTAAAACAACATTAACATTACATGCTATTGCTGAAATGCAAAAGCTAGGTGGAACAGCTGCCTTTGTTGATGCCGAGCATGCACTTGATCCTATTTATGCCCAAAAACTAGGCGTCAATATTGATGATTTATTAGTGTCACAACCTGATACTGGTGAACAAGCCTTAGAGATCACCGACATGTTAGTTCGTTCAAGTGCCGTTGATGTGGTGGTAATTGACTCCGTAGCAGCCCTCACACCTAAAGCTGAAATTGAAGGCGATATGGGTGACAGTCACATGGGTTTACAAGCTCGTTTAATGTCTCAAGCTCTGCGTAAATTAACCGCTAATATTAAACGCTCTAATACCTTGGTTATTTTCATTAACCAAATTCGTATGAAAATTGGCGTTATGTTTGGTAGCCCAGAAACAACAACTGGTGGTAATGCGTTAAAATTCTATGCATCTGTTCGCTTAGATATCCGCCGTATTGGTGCGATCAAGAAAGGTGATGAGATTTTAGGTAACCAAACTCGCGTTAAAGTCGTTAAAAATAAAGTTGCACCGCCCTTTAAGCAGGTTGAATTTGATATTCTCTATGGACAAGGCGTTTCTCATGAAGGTGAGTTAATTGACTTAGGTGTTCAAGAAAATATCGTTGAAAAAGCAGGTGCATGGTATAGCTACAGTGGTACTCGAATCGGCCAAGGTAAAGACAATGTCCGCGCCTACCTTAAAGAGAATCCTGCAATGGCTGATGAAATAGAAGAAAAAATTCGTGCCATTTTATTACCTAAGCCCGGCGCGAAACCAGTTAAAAGTGAAGATACTTCTGAGGCGTGAAAAAACAGTCGCTTAAAGAACGAGCGATGAATTTGTTAGCTCGCCGAGAACACAGTGTAAAAGAGCTAACAACAAAATTAGTAAAAGCAGAGTTTGAATTTGATGAGGTTAATACTCTTATTGAGTTATTAATAAAATCAAACTTGCAAAGTGATCAACGTTTTACCGAAAGCTACCTACGCCACCGCTCACAACGTGGTTTTGGTAGCCAACGAATAAGACAAGAACTAAAAGAACGCGGTGTGGATACTGAACTGATTAGTACTACACTTGAACAAGCTGATATAGATTGGTTTTCGCTTGCAACCGTTGTTCGTTGCAAACGCTTTGGCGAGCAATGCCCTGATGATTTTAAAGATCGTGCGAAACAACAACGGTTTTTACAATATCGCGGTTTTACTCATGAACAAATAACTGAAAGTTTTAATACTGAATCAATATGAAAAGTAGTGCAGACATCCGAAACCTCTTCTTGGAGTTTTTCCAAGAAAAAGGCCATGAAATAGTATCAAGTAGCCCTTTAATTCCGGCTAATGACCCGACCCTATTGTTTACCAATGCTGGCATGGTGCAATTTAAAGATCTTTTTCTTGGTAATGAAACACGATCTTATACCCGTGCAGTCACAACACAACGTTGTGTTCGTGCTGGTGGTAAACATAATGATCTTGAAAATGTAGGTTATACCGCTCGTCACCATACTTTTTTCGAAATGCTTGGTAACTTTAGCTTTGGTGATTATTTCAAACGTGAAGCCATTCAATATGCATGGGAGTTTCTAACTGAAACATTAAACCTGCCTGCTGAAAAACTATGGATCACCGTCTTTGATGAAGATGATGAAGCAGCTGAAATTTGGATCAATGAGATTGGCGTTGATCCTGCCCGCCTTTCTCGTATTGGTGCTAAAGATAACTTCTGGTCGATGGGCGATACGGGGCCATGTGGTCCTTGTTCAGAAATATTCTATGACCATGGCGAAGATATTGCCGGTGGCCCCCCAGGTACTCCTGAAGAAGATGGCGATCGTTATATTGAAATCTGGAACCTTGTTTTCATGCAATTCGATCGTGCAGCTGATGGTACGATGACGGCACTGCCTAAACCTTCTGTTGATACAGGTATGGGTTTAGAACGTTTAGCCGCAATCTTGCAAAACGAACACAATAACTATGACATCGATCTCTTTCAGCATCTGATTAAATCGATCCAAACCCTATCAGGTACAAAAGACGCTAGCCACACTTCATTACGTGTTATTGCCGATCATATTCGCTCATGTGCTTTTATGATTACCGATGGTGTGCAAGCATCAAATGAAGGTCGAGGTTATGTTTTACGCCGAATTATTCGTCGTGCTATTCGTCATGGCCATAAACTAGGCTTAACGGAAGACTTCTTCTATAAGTTAGTTGCGCCTCTTGTTGCAGAAATGGGTGATGCCTTTCCAGAGTTAGCCAAAGCACAACCTCAAATTGAACGTGCATTAAAACAAGAAGAATCTCGTTTTGCTGATACCTTAGATAATGGCCTAAAGATTCTTGAACAAGCAATAGAAGAAATGTCAGATAAAGAAATACCCGGTGAAGTGGTATTCCAACTCTATGACACCTATGGTTTCCCCATTGACTTAACAGCCGATATTGCTCGTGAACGTAAGCTAACTATAGATGTTGCTGGTTTTGAAAGAGAAATGGAAGCCCAGCGAACACGTGCTCGCAGTGCGAGTCAGTTTTCTGGTGGCCTATCAGATCAAATTGATATCGACGGTGAAACGACTTTCAGTGGCTATGAACTCAGCCAAAATAGTGCTGAAATTACCCACATCCTTGTTGAAGGTGATCAAGTTCATGAGTTACTACAAGGCCAGCAAGGTATTATTGTCCTCGACAATACACCATTTTATGCTGAGTCTGGTGGTCAAGCCGGTGATACAGGTCAAATTTCTTCTGAGTCATCATGCTTTGAGATAAGTGATACGCGTAAACAAGGCAAAGCGTTTACTCATATCGGAATCTGTGAAAACGGCTCATTCAAAGTCGGCGATAACATTAATGCTCATATTAATGTTCATAACCGAACTGCTACCGGCTTAAATCACTCTGCCACGCATTTATTACATGCCGCATTACAAGTTGTTCTGGGTGATCATGTTACTCAAAAAGGTTCATTAGTAAATGCCGAACGTTTACGTTTTGACTTCTCACACTTTGAACCGGTTAATGAGCAGCAATTACTTCAGGTTGAACGCCTAGTTAATCAAGAAATCAGGTTTAACCACGATATTGAAACTAAGTTAATGAACCTAGAAGAAGCTAAGAAATCCGGAGCAATGGCTCTCTTTGGCGAAAAATATGAACAAGATGTGCGTGTGTTAAGCATGGGCGACTTCTCAACTGAATTATGTGGGGGAACCCATGCCGACCGAACAGGTGATATTGGCTTATTAAAAATCACCTCAGAAGCTGGGATCGCATCGGGTGTTCGTCGAATTGAGGCCGTAACGGGTGAAAATGCACTCGAATACATCGAACTCAATCAGTCTCGCTTAGTTGAAGTATCAAAGCTTATCAAAGCGAATCCAGATACGGTTGAAGAAAAAACAACACAACTGGTTCAACGTACTCGCCAACTAGAAAAAGAACTTGATACCTTAAAAGCTAAACTGGCAAGCAGTGCCGGTAATGATTTAGCTGAAACAGCACGCTCTATTTCTGGTATTAACGTCTTGGCATCACACATTGAAGGGGCTGATAGCAAAAGCCTACGCGACACCGTTGATCAGCTAAAGAATAAGCTAGGAACAGCAGCGATTATTCTATCCGCTGTTGAAGATAATAAAATCACCCTTATTGCTGGTGTTACCAAAGATATTACAAATAAAGTAAAAGCAGGTGAACTCGTCGGTTTTGTGGCAGCACAAGTCGGTGGAAAAGGTGGTGGTCGTCCTGATATGGCTCAAGGTGGTGGTAATCAACCTGAAAACCTAAATACTGCACTAGAATCTGTTGCTGAGTGGATCAGCACAAAGTTGGAAAGCTAAAAATGGCATTAATTGTACAAAAATATGGTGGAACATCTGTTGGTACCGTCGAACGTATTCAAGAAGTTGCTAAAAAATTAATTAAACAGCAACAACTCGGTCATGATCTTGTCGTAGTCCTCTCAGCAATGAGCGGAGAAACAAACAGATTAGTTGGCCTAGCAAATGAGTTAAATGATCACCCTCGTGGTAGAGAGCTAGACGTTCTATTATCCACTGGTGAACAAGTGACTATTGCCCTACTTTGTATGGCTCTTGAGCAAAAAGGTGTGCAAGCAACCTCTTTCACCGGTAGTCAGGTAAAAATTCTTACCGACACAACGCATAATAAAGCACGCATTGTAGAAATTGACGACCAGAATATTCGCAATGAAATAAAAAAAGGTCGAATTGTAGTTGTTGCAGGCTTTCAAGGTTGTGATGAAAATAGCAATATCACCACACTTGGTCGCGGTGGCTCAGACACCACTGCCGTTGCATTAGCCGCCGCATTAAAAGCAGACGAATGTCAGATTTATACTGATGTTGATGGTGTTTACACCACTGATCCTCGCGTAGTATCAGAAGCTCGTCGACTTGAGAAAATCACCTATGAAGAAATGCTAGAAATGGCCAGCTTAGGTGCAAAAGTATTACAAATTCGTGCCGTCGAATTTGCCAGCAAATATAACGTCCCGTTACGTGTACTTTCATCATTTAAAGATGGTGGTGGCACTTTAATAACGGAAGAGGATCCCCAAATGGAACAAGCCGTAATTTCAGGCATCGCCTTTAACCGTGATGAAGCAAAATTAACTGTATTAGGTGTACCTGATCACCCAGGCATCGCAACACAGATTCTCGGCCCTATCGCACGAGAAAATATTGAAGTCGATATGATCATCCAAAATACTGGTCGTGACTCAACAACTGACTTCACATTTACGGTTCACCGTAATGATTTCAAAGCAGCCCTCACTATTTTGCAAAACACTGCCAAAGATTTAGGAGCAAGAGAAGTTGTCAGTGACAATAAAATTGCTAAAGTCTCTGTTGTTGGCGTTGGAATGCGTTCTCATGCAGGCATCGCCAATACAATGTTTGAAACACTGGCGAATAAGGATATTAATATCAGTATGATATCAACATCAGAAATAAAAATATCTGTCGTCGTCGATGAACAACACTTAGAACTAGCAGTTAGCTCATTGCACCAGACATTTAACCTTGAGCATGCTTAACATCAACACAATTAACTTGCTAAATCTGTGTGATGTGACACAATATATTACAAATAGTAAAAGTCCGATTATGGATAATGTAATTAATTTCGCAAAGTCATCAATGAAGTATTCTTATTAATGGCCTGTTTTGCGAATAAAAGGAGATCAACATGTTAATTCTTACACGTCGTATAGGTGAAGCACTCATCATTGGTGATGATGTTGTTGTTAATGTTTTAGGTGTGAAAGGCAACCAAGTTAGAATTGGAATTGATGCCCCTAAAGAAGTCAGTGTTCACCGTGAAGAAATCTACGATCGTATCCAATCTGAGCAAGATGATACCGACCAGCAAATAGGTTAAAAATAGGTTAAAAATAGTTTCAAAAGGACTAGCATAATAGTTTCGAACTGTTATAATAGTCGGCTTGAAACGGAGAGCTGGCCGAGTGGCCGAAGGCGCGCCCCTGCTAAGGGCGTATAGGCTTACCCCTATCGAGGGTTCGAATCCCTCGCTCTCCGCCATTAATTATTGTTGCAGTGATATTTAGATGCTGTATAATTGATAAATTAAGCGCCCGTAGCTCAGCTGGATAGAGTACCTGGCTACGAACCAGGCGGTCACACGTTCGAATCGTGTCGGGCGCACCATATACCTGGTATATACATCAAGCAGTTAACCACTTAGTGGTTAACTGCTTTTTTGTTTCATTGTCCCATAGATAGACGCTTGTCCCATAGATTCAAATAATTAACCATATTTTACATAGCCAGCTCAATAAGATTGCTTGCCCGGAATTATGCCACGAACACCACCCCTAGGATTCTCAACATCACCATTTCTTCTAGGTATCAAATGGATATGGCAATGAAATATTGTTTGCCCTGCTGACTCTCCATTATTCATTCCAATATTGAAACCAGTAACAGTCGGATCAATTTTTTGTATATCATCCTTTACTTCCTTGAGCAGTCGATTGATTTCATTTATCTCTGCTTGCCATAAATCAAAATAAGTTGCCGCATGCCTCTTTGGAATTATCAAAGTATGGTATTTAGTTACCGAAAAACCATCTCTAATTGCATAAGCGAGTTCACCTTCAAATTCAATTTTTCTATCTTCAGGTACATTGCAAAAAATACAATCTGAATCTCTATCCTTGTAACTTTCATGAACTAATTGAAAATCTGTATCATCCAAATGTTTCTTTTGCGCATTACATTTACGACATAATGCCTGAAGGTTAGATAGTTCATTAGATCCCCCTTGTTTTCTTGGAACAATGTGATCAACATCTATCTGTGTTTCCTTAGAGCTTACGCCACATAATTCACATCGGCTGCCAGAACGCTTTAGCACAGTGAATCTATTGCTACCGCGAACAGCATCATTATTACTATCTCCAAATGGATTTCTCAATGCCATATAGTCACTGATACGTTGTTCAAGGATATCTTCAATCTCACTAAGCTGTTTTTTTGTTAGTCCTGCTAAAACTCCTGTAAAGCTATAGATATCCCCTTCCTTATCGACTAACCCATTAGACATTAACCGTTTTCCTGGCATTTGATGAACAATATTTCTACGATAATAGTCCAGTTGCTGTGAATCCCTCTTTATAAATTCGGATGCTATTTGTTCTTTAGTCGCCCGTCCATCACCTCGAATGATGGCGAGCAGCATTGTCGGCTTATATATATGAGCCATACGCAATCCACTCTTCGAGGTTAAATATACTTTTAATTCATCAAAATCTTGAGGGCTAATCATAAAATAAATACTTCTTCATCTAAATTGACTAAATATAAAATCACCACTTTTTCTTTTCAAATTTCTCAGCTTCTTTTTCTTTCTTTGTTATGTGATCACGGTAATTTGTCGTGGACATTCATAGCGTGAGCTTAGTGTCATGCTCTTTCAATCCTTTTCGTAGATAAGCTTCGACGGCTATAAAGGCAAAAGGAACAATAGATGCCAAAAATATGAGCAGCCAAATCATGATAGACCAGCCTTGTTTATGTGAAGCCTGAAGAGATAATAATAAATATAATATAAATAATACTCCATGGACTGCTCCTAAAGGAAAGACATAACCTCTACTGATGAACCCAGTAGTAACGCTCAGTATGACTAAATAGGAAAGTCCCTCCAACAAGCTCGCTACTCTAAAATATTTCAAAAATAAAACCTTCTTTAGCTGACAAATATTTAAAACTAATAGATGCTCAATATTCCACATAACTAGGTGTTAGGGAACAAATTATCCGATAACGTATTTTAGGTGCTGAAAAATAATACTGTAGAAAACATCCTTGCACCAGTGATTCATATAGATATTTGAGTATAGTCAGTACTTATCCAATGTGTCCACTTTGGGGCGACTGAATCCAGGTGTAAAGCACTACATTCAATTGTGATACGGACCTATATTTTTTAACCGCATATTACTGCCACAACTAAGATTTCCTACCCAATACGAGTCGGTAAGACCACTAGAAAGCACATCGTCGGAACATAAGCTCATTGGCGACTTTGACTCCCGTAAAACGATTAAGTCTATGTAATAACTAAAGTTGTTTGTTTTTCAGTCGTTATAGAGTTTAAATAAACTTGCTTGGACCTTTTTATGATTAATATACCAAAACAATATATGACGTCGACAATTACTACGACATCGCCCCATAGTTCCGTACGCTTTCATAGTATTGCTGATGAAGATAAAGTAGTAAAAGTCATGGAGCGACGTTTATCGCCAACACGTAGAAAACCTCAACAATCTAAACCCCAGATTGAGCAACGCGTATCATCTGATCGCCGTCGTTCGGCGTTTAGTGCTAAGGCATAAATCAATAGATTACCCTGTCATACATAGTGAGCAACGGTAAAGACATAGTCATTATTCTTTGGCTATTACGCCAATTGATATTACAGCTAAGGCAGTTACCATGAAAAACAATACATCCCGACTAGTTTAGGATATCATTCGACTGGTGATTGTCACATTAATTTAACTGGTACCATTTAATAGGATAATGCTTTAAACGTGAAGTTCCTTAAAAACTACCACTGGATTGATTTACCACTGAATATTACCGTTCTGGTTATTTATCTTGCTATAGCAAAGCTAGGTCTAGCATTTACCATAACAGAATCTGGTGGCACCATCTTTTGGCCCGCAGGTGGCTTTGCTTTGGCCATACTGCTACTAGCTGGACCCAAATATATCCCTGGTGTTTTTGGCGGTGCATTAGCTACAGGTTTGATGATAGGTGGTACACCGACATTTTCTATTTTGTGTGCAGTAGGTAATACGCTCGAAACAGTTTGCGCCTATTGGCTATTAACGCATTTTCGACCGATTAATCTCTCACTTGAGCGTTTCCCAGATTTATTTAAACTGCTTTTCTATGGTGCGGGTATCAGTACGCTGATTAGCGCCATCATTGGCCCCTTATCACTTATTTTGTTACAGCATGTTGATCCTAGCCTATTAGCCAGTCTCGCGTTACGTTGGTGGATGGGAGATGCCATTGGTATTGCTTTCGTGACACCACTAATTTTAATCTGGCATCAATCACATCAAGAGCTTGAAAATAAAATCTCTTTAGAATTGATTGCACTATTTTTTCTTACCATTCTCATGGGGCAAATTGTCCTTTTTCATTGGTTTATTCCGCTATCTATAGTAGGCCCAAGTATTGCTTGGCTATTGCCTTTTATTATTTGGTCGGGGTTGCGCGCTGGGCGGCGTCATACTTCCCTACTAGTGCTCATCATTTTTTTACAAGCGCTTTGGGGCGCTAGTCATGAGCTAGGCTACTATGCCAATGATATGCAGGAAAGTGGATTGGTTAATTTCTGGATGTTCGGCATGCTGATTACTGTAGGTAGCATGATATTAGCAATTATGGCTACCGATAGGGAGCTAGCACAACAGGCTATCACCCAAAACATTACTAAACGAAAACAAGCCGAAGAAAAACTAATGCTGGTAGCCAGCGTCTTTGCCAACGCCCGTGAAGGCATTGTGATTACCGATGCATCTGGCAACATTGTCGAAGTCAACGACACCTTCAGCCTAATCACAGGCTATAGTCGTGAGGACGTCATCGGTCAGAACCTAGGTATACTTCAATCAGGACGTCAATCACCTGAATTCTATGCCGAAATGTGGAAATCCCTACTAGAAAAAGACCACTGGAAAGGCGAGGTTTGGAATCGACGCAAGAGCGGTGAAGTCTATGCTGAACTTCTCACCATCAGTGCCGTGCAGAATGCGACTGACCAAATACAGAACTACGTTGCATTATTCACTGACATTACCCAGCTGAAAGAGCATCAAGGCCAGCTAGAACATATTGCACACTACGATGTATTAACCAACCTCCCCAACCGTATATTACTCGCTGACCGCTTAAGCCAAGCCATGGTGCAGTGCCAACGCCATCAACAATCCTTAGCTGTCGCATTTTTGGATCTAGATGGCTTTAAGGCAGTGAATGATGCCCATGGCCATAATGTTGGAGATGAACTGCTTATTACCTTGTCACAACGCATGAAAGAGGCTTTACGTGAAGGTGATACCTTGGCACGTATTGGTGGAGATGAATTTATCGCTGTATTAGCCGACTTAGCTAAAACGGAAGATTGTCAGCCTGTATTAGGCCGGCTGTTACAGGCTGCATCTGGCCCAGTAACTACGGGTGATGCTGTAATACAAGTGTCAGCAAGTATTGGTGTTACCCTTTTTCCACAAGATGGTGCGGATGCCGACCAACTCATGCGCCATGCTGACCAAGCCATGTATGTGGCCAAACAAGCAGGTAAAAACCGTTATCATCTGTTTGATACCACACAAGAAGAAGCTGTCAACATTCAACGCGAAAGTATAGGCAATATCCGTTCAGCTTTAAAACGACGTGAATTTGTGCTCCACTACCAACCCAAGGTGAATATGCATACTGGCAACGTCATTGGGGTGGAAGCCTTAATCCGTTGGCAACATCCAAATCTCGGCATACTGTCTCCCGCAGCCTTCTTACCGGTAATAGAAAACCATGCCGTTAGTCTGGACGTGGGTGAGTGGGTTATCGATAGCGCGCTGAAACAAATCAGCCAATGGCAAAGCATGGGAGTACACCTCCCTATCAGTGTTAACATTAGTGCCCATCAACTACAGCAAGGTAACTTCTCAGCTCGCTTAGCAACATTACTGGCAGCTCACCCTGAAGTCAACCCGCACTATTTAGAATTAGAAGTGCTGGAAACCAGTGCCTTAAGTGATATTAGCCAGGTTTCCGCCACCATGCAAACTTGCAGTGACCTTGGCGTACGCTTTGCTTTAGATGACTTTGGTACTGGCTATTCATCACTAACTTACCTCAGACGTTTACCAGCGCACCTGATTAAAATCGACCAAAGCTTTGTACGTGATATGCTCACTGACTCTAATGATTTAGCCATTGTTGAGAGTGTTGTAGGCTTGGCCAAGGCCTTCCAGCGCGAAGTAATTGCCGAAGGTGCCGAAACAATTGAACATGTCACAGCTCTATTGCAATTGGGCTGTAAATTAGCACAAGGTTACGGCATTGCTAAACCAATGCCGGCGAGTGATGTTCCGGCATGGGTAAAAAGCTGGAAGCCTGACATGAACTGGCAGCGATAAATAATAAACAAACTGCAGAGCCGCTTTCTTGAGCTCCACTTATAAAGCTAAACCACAAAACTCCGTATGCAGAACTGGGGAACAACCCTCACTATACCGTGCTACATCCAAGCAAAATACCAGCGCTAATCCATCAATTACATCAGGATTAAAATTTTTACCCTTCTTAATGAGGAAATCGAAAAGAGGGCAGGTTTATTTTCTTTGTCATGTTCACTTAACTAGCCCTCCCTACCCTCAATGTTCTAAAGACCGTCATAAAGTAACAATACTAATTCTAGCAAACCAAAGCCTTTACGAAAATGCGTAATCACATTCTGATGTTGAATAAGCTAATGTCCACTTTGGGTTATGATATAAACTGGTCACCGCAACACATACGTTAAGTCTCTCTGCTGGCGTGCTGAATTATTAAAGCATTAGACCGGGTTATTTTTTATAATATATCATCAAGACAGAATTAAAATCCCCATACTGTACACAGTATGGGAAATATATAAACTTTAGCCTGGTAACATAAGATTCATAGATTAAGCTATTTTTAATGAGGTTGGAATTGCTAAAAAATATCATTTTTACCATTTTCCTAGGTTTTTTCACCTTCTGCGTACAGGCAGAAGAAAAAAGCACTCCCTCATCCGCTAGTGAAAATATTGAGCTTTATTTTTTCTGGTCACATCAGTGTCCTCGTTGTGTATTAGCTAAACATTTTGTAGAAGATCTTGCCCATCGTTATTCGTGGTTAAAACTACACAGCTATGATTTGATCGATAAGCAAGGGAGGGTGTGGCATTATAATCAAGAAAATTTGACGCGTTATTTAGAAATGTCAGCGCAACTCAATACCCTCCCTAACACTGTTCCTGCCTTTATTTTTTGCCAGCAAATTAAGTTGGGATTTTACAGCTCAGAATCAACAGGAAAAGAATTAGAACGAAGATTACTTGCCTGTTATCAACAAGTGCAAGAAGAAACTCCAGAAGCCTTTGAATTTCCACTGCTGGGGAAAATAGATTACGACGATTTTTCACTGCCTGTTTTTACCTTAATCATTGCGGCATTGGATGCCTTTAATCCCTGTGCTTTTTTTGTACTCTTCTTTTTACTGAGCGTGATCGTTCATACGCGAGAACGTATTCGTATAGCCATTGTGGGTGGAACGTTCGTATTTTTCTCAGGGCTAATGTATTTTATTTTTATGGCGGCGTGGCTTAATTTGTTCTTATTAACTGAAGAATTAACCATAATTACCGCCATTGCTGGATTAATCGCACTTTTAGTCGGGGCAATTAATCTCAAGGATTATTTTTTCTTTAAACAAGGCGTTTCACTGTCAATACCAGATGCTGCTAGGCCCAAGCTATTTCAAAAAATTCGTCTGATTACCCAATCCGCAAAATGGCCAGCCATGTTAGTGGCTACAGTGGTTTTAGCTATTGTCGCTAATAGTTATGAGTTACTCTGCACCGCAGGATTACCGATGGTTTACACTCGAGTACTGACACTGAATGACTTGAGTGCCATGCAATATTATCTGTATTTGGGATTCTATAATCTTATTTATATCCTGCCCTTATTGATTGTTGTTGGTATTTTCACAGTGACATTGGGCAGTAAAAAGCTCTCAGAAAAAGAAGGGCGAATATTAAAACTTCTTTCAGGCTCGATGATGATGGGCTTAGGTGGGTTATTGTTTTTTGCCCCTGAATTATTAAATAATGTGTTCGCTTCTCTTGCCGTGATTGGCGTTGCAATCGTTATCACAGGGCTATTCGCTCTAATTGAATGGAAAATACATGAATAAGGTGTAGATAAATCAATGGAGCCTGAGAGTCCTAATGGGTACTCCGTTACATAAAGTCACTTACCATCCACAACGAACCTATATTTTGGCGGCTTGTTTAATCACGAAGGAGTATTAGCAAGCTTTTACCAATGCATTGTTGATAACCAACTCGCGCGCCTCAACATCAATAGCAGACTGCCCTAATTGTTGAATCCATTTTTTGTTATAAAGCTCGTCAATAACAAGTGATTTTAGTGTCTGCCAATCTAGTCTTTTTTCCAGAAATTCGGAAACATCAATCTCTAATTCTGATACAGAAAGTTGCTTTATCTTATAGCCTATCTGAAAAGAAGAGCTACACCATGCTTTATTTACCATTATTGGGAAAACCACAGGAACCTTGGAATAAAGGTAAACTCATAGGTCAAAAGCCACATCTTAAGCTTCGTGAAACATGGGCAATTCAACTTCAATTGAACTAGTAACAAACTGCCCGATATCCTTAAACTCAGTACTAGAATGAACAGTTTTCTCAAGATCACATTGCCATTTAGATTTTCACCTTACATTCTTACACGCATTCTCTTGTCTCCCCAATTCCCATGAGAAGATTCAAATACTCCGGCACAATGTGTGCCGCATTGTTGGCAATTGCCATCCACTGTCAGTCCCCATTCACTTAGTTGATACCAGTCGCGTCCAATTAATAGTTCGCCACAATGATGACACCAAGTGCTATCCCCTGCTTTATCGTGCATATTGCCGACATAAGCATAATGAACACCATTTTCAAGTGCAATTTGTCTCGCTCTTTTTACTATTTCTGGCGATGTGGATGGTTTATCCTGCATTTTCCAATCAGGATGAAAAACAGAAAAATGCATCGGAACATCCGGCCCCAAATGTTCTACGACCCACTGAGTCATTTGTTGAATTTCTTGTTCTGAATCATTTTCACCAGGGATAATCAGTGTAGTTAGCTCAAGCCAGACATTGGTTTCATGTTTGATGTATTCAAGTGTTTCAAGCACAGGCTGTAGATGTGAGCCTGTTAGTTTGTAATAAAAACTATCGGTGAATGCCTTTAAATCAACATTAGCCGCATCCATATATTGATAGAACTCTGCTCTAGGCTCGGGACAGACATAACCGGCCGTGACCGCAACATTCTTTATTCCTTGCTCCGTACATGCTTGTGCAACATCTATGGCATATTCATGAAAAATTACTGGATCGTTATAGGTATACGCAACACTTCGACAACCTAACTCTTTTGCCTTGTTGGCAATCATTTCAGGGCTTGCTTTATCCATTAGAGAATCCATTTCTCTCGATTTGCTTATGTCCCAGTTCTGACAGAATTTACAGGCTAGATTACAGCCTGCAGTACCGAAAGATAATACGGGGGTGCCGGGCAGAAAATGATTGAGAGGTTTTTTCTCTATTGGATCAACAGCAAAGCCACTGGAACGTCCCCAAGTCGTTAAAACAAGTTGGTCATTTTGATTGGCTCGTACAAAACATAAACCTCGCTGACCAGCATGCATTTTGCAAAATCGAGGACAGAGATCACATTGCACTCGTCCATCATCTAATACGTGCCAGTATTTTGTAGGCACTGCATCAGGAAATATTTCTTGTGTATTAAGGCCATCGCTCATTTCCGCACCTCACTAAGTTTATGAAAACAAAACTTGAAATATGCAATTTATAGCATGATACTAATAGTATATTACTCTCTTAGGAGTTCGTAATGGAAGCTATTCGGCCCACTGCCGTTGCTGGTTTATTTTATCCTGCTAGTTCGCAGGCTTTATTAGATATGATTGAGAAAAATTTGCAGCAAGTCGAACTTCCTGCAAATTTCAAATTACCCAAGGCGCTTATAGTGCCTCATGCAGGCTATATCTATTCTGCGCCTATCGCTGCGAGTGCCTACACTCTGTTGCAAGCTTATCGCCAACAGATTAAACGTGTGGTACTGATCGGTCCATCACACCGTGTTAGCTTTAATGGTTTAGCCTTGTGTAGTGCTGATTTTTTTTCTACACCATTAGGTCAAATTGCTATAGACAAGACTGCCCAGTCTCAGATCTCATCAATAGAAGGTGTAGGCCTACTTGACCAAGCACATGCCGATGAACATAGTTTGGAAGTACAGCTCCCCTTCTTACAATTTATACTAGATGATTTCACAATTGTGCCTATTGTGGCTGGAAATGCTAGTCCTAAATTAGTCGAAAAACTGATTAATTCTTTATGGGGTGGACCTGAAACATTAGTAGTTATTAGTTCTGATCTAAGCCATTATCATGACTATCGCTCAGCACAACAGCTCGATCGTAATACATCTCAATCGATAGTCGATCTGGATATAGATGCTGTAGATTCACAACATGCATGTGGTTGCGTGGGGATTAGAGGTTTACTCTCCTTCGCTCAGCATCACCCTCTTAATGTATCCATCCTTGATGTAAGGAATTCAGGTGACACGGCTGGTGATAAGGATCGTGTTGTTGGTTATGGTGCTTATTGTTTTACTGAGGTTGCATGATGTTATCTAAAATTGAGCGACAAACTTTAAAAACATTGGCCAAACAATCGATTGAATATGGATTAACACATGGTTCACTCTTACCTATCGATCTTCAAACTTTATCTGACACACTAACAGCACTAAGAGCCACTTTTGTCACAATAGAAAAAAATGGTCAACTTCGTGGTTGTATTGGCATGTTAGAAGCACAACGTCCCTTAGCTCAAGATATTGCTGCTAATAGTTATGCAGCAGCGTTTGCTGACCCCCGTTTTCCTCCAGTCAGTGCAGATGAATTAGTCGAACTTGATATTCATTTGTCTATTCTCAGCCCAGCTGAAGTCATACATTGCAGGTCAGAGGCCGAATTACTCCAATTACTTCGTCCCAATGTAGATGGTCTCATTCTTGATGATGGCCTACATCGAGCGACATTTTTACCTTCAGTCTGGGAATCATTACCTAAGCCTATTGATTTTATCCATCATTTAAAACATAAGGCCGGCTTGCC
>ENA-OSET01000104-OSET01000104.1-sediment-metagenome-genome-assembly--contig:-NODE-104-length-96967-cov-256.274992_pt1 | contig 96967 bp, 102 predicted proteins | sample MGYA00237882_ERZ534229 | MGnify/ENA primary metagenome ERZ534229 (study PRJEB26408, sample SAMN06266212) | sediment metagenome | isolation source: Hudson Canyon methane seep mesocosm | place... | reverse complement strand
TGGGTAATAGATTCTTTGAGCAGGCTTTCATAGCCCTTAGCGGGATAACCTAGCGTGATTTTCAGATCAACATGGGAGCCTTGTATATCAAGATGCGTAACGGCTTTGGCGCTGATTAGGTCAGTTTCTAAATGAGGTTCTATGAGTGTTGTTAAGGCGGTATGAATGGCGGTTTTAAGATCGCTGGACATGCGTTGAACTCCGTGCGTGTGAGTGGTTTTTTTAATTGCAGTCTATTTTACAGATTACAAGGTATTTTGTATGTGGATTAAACGTTGAGAGCAACATTTAATGTCTGGTTTATGCAATAATTAATGGTTAATTACCATGTAGATTCTAATAGCCACTTAAATTTATGTCTGAAAGAACAATTCTAGTTACCAGTGCTTTACCTTATGCGAATGGACCGATTCATTTAGGTCATTTAGTTGAATATATCCAAACTGATATTTGGGTGCGGTTTCAAAAGCAGCGGGGGCACCGTTGCTTTTTTGTTTGCGCTGATGATAGTCATGGAACCCCGATTATGTTGCGGGCTGATAGAGAGGGTATAAGCCCAGAAGAATTGATCGCTCGCGTTAGTATTGAGCATCAAGCTGATTTTAAGGATTTTTCAGTTACCTTTGATCACTATCACAGTACACATTCAGAAGAAAATAAGACGTTATCTTCACTTATTTATCAACGCTTAAAAGACCAAGGCTATATTTCATCTCGGGAAATTACGCAAGCGTATGATCCGATAAAGGAAATGTTTTTACCGGACCGTTTTATTAAAGGGGATTGTCCGAAATGTGGTGCCAGCGATCAGTACGGTGATAATTGTGAAGTTTGTGGGGCGACATATGCGCCGACAGATTTAAAAAATGCAATTTCTGTGGTTTCAGGAGCCAAGCCTATTGAGAAAGATTCGTTACACTATTTTCTCAAATTATCGAGTTTTACTGAAATGCTTCGGGAATGGATTCACGGCGGCCATGTTCAGGATACGGTTAAAAATAAGTTGGATGAGTGGCTTGAGCAAGGCTTGCAGGAGTGGGATATTTCTCGTGACGCACCGTATTTTGGTTTTGAGATACCGGGGGCACAGGGTAAATATTTTTATGTTTGGCTAGATGCGCCCATTGGTTATATGGCCAGTTTTAAAAAACTCTGTGAAAAAGAAAATCTAGACTTTGATGCGTTTTGGAAAGAGGATAGTACCGCGGAGCTTTATCATTTCATTGGTAAAGATATTATTTATTTTCATGCTTTGTTTTGGCCAGCAATGTTAACCGGTGCCGGGTTTAGAACGCCGAGTGCTATTTTTGCACATGGTTTCTTGACCGTTAATGGCGAAAAGATGTCTAAATCACGTGGCACTTTTATTAAAGCACGGACTTATTTAGAGCACTTGAATCCAGAATATTTGCGTTATTATTTTGCGGCTAAATTGAGTTCAGGCATTGATGATATCGATTTAAGTTTTGATGATTTTTCGCAGCGGGTTAATTCAGACCTGGTAGGTAAGGTTGTGAATATTGCCAGTCGTTGTAGTGGTTTTATTAGAAAACGTTTTGATAATCAGTTGTCGGAGAGGTGTGCTGAGCCTGCTTTGTATCAGCAGTTTATTACTGCTAATGAGTCGATTGGGAAATTGTATGAAGATCGTGAGTTTGGTAAGGCAATGCGTGAAATTATGATGCTGGCGGATCTTGCAAATCAATATATTGATGATAAAAAACCATGGGTTATCGCTAAAGCGGAAAATCAAGACCAAGAGTTACATGAAGTTTGCTCAATGGGTATTAATTTGTTCCGTGTTTTAGTGGCTTATTTAAAGCCGGTAGTGCCGGGATTGGCACAAGAGGCTGAGCTATTTTTAAATATTGAAAGTCAATTATGGCCGACTGAATTTGAGCCGCTGACAGGACATACAATCAATAAATTTAAGCCATTAATGACTCGTGTTGATAGCGATAAGATTGCAGCCGTTGTAGCGGCGTCCAAAGAAAGTATGGAGCCGGTGTCAGCGCCTGTTATTGAGAAAAAACATGAACCGATTGCAGATACCATAGCATTCGATGATTTTGCAAAATTAGATTTACGGGTTGCAAAAATCATTAAGGCTGAGGCTGTTGAGGGTGCGGATAAGTTGTTGCAATTGACCGTTGATATCGGTGATGAAACGCGTACTATTTTTGCCGGTATAAAATCAGCCTATACACCGGAATCGTTAACCGGTCGATTGGTGGTTGTGGTCGCCAATCTTGAACCACGAAAAATGCGTTTTGGTCTTTCTGAAGGCATGGTAATTGCGGCCGGTCCTGGCGGTGATGATATTTGGGTTTTAGCCCCTGATACGGGTGCGCAAGTAGGCATGCGAATTAAATAATGCAGGAGTATTGGCTTATTTTGGTTAGCACGATTTTGGTGAATAATTTCGTGCTGGTTAAGTTTTTAGGCTTGTGTCCTTTTATGGGTGTTTCAAGAAAACTTGAAACGGCTATGGGGATGGGCCTAGCAACGACTTTTGTTTTGACGTTGTCTTCCGTTTGCAGTTATGCCGTGAATCGGTATTTATTGTTACCGTTAGAGCTTGAGTATTTGCGAACCATTGTCTTTATTGTGGTGATTGCTTTTGTGGTTCAGTTTACTGAGTTGGTGGTTCATAAAACCAGTCCGATACTTTACCAAGCACTGGGTATTTTTTTACCGTTAATTACAACGAACTGTGCTGTTTTGGGTGTCGCATTGCTTAACGTTCAGGCGCAAAATGGTTTTTTACAGTCGGCCCTTTATGGCTTTGGTGCAGCGATTGGTTTTTCAATGGTATTAGTTTCATTTGCTGCTTTGCGAGAGCGAATTGAGTTGGCAGATGTACCCTTGCCGTTTAAGGGTAATGCGATTGCTTTGGTGACGGCCGGATTAATGTCAATGGCTTTTATGGGTTTTGCCGGATGGGTGGAAGGATAATCGTTTGCTGTGGATTTGTTTGTTATTTGCGATTTTAGGGGTAATTTTAGGCTACGCAGCTTTTCGATTTAAGGTTGAGGGAGATCCTTTGGTGGTGGACATTGAGGCGTTATTACCTCAAACCCAGTGTGGGCAATGTGGTTTTCCAGGTTGTAAACCTTATGCGGAAGCAATTGCTCAGGGAAAAGCTGATATCAACCAATGCCCACCGGGTGGAGAGGTTGGGGTTAAGGCATTGGCTGATCTACTGGGCCTTGATGCGAAACCTTTAAATGAAAGTTTCGGAATAGAAAAAGAAAAAAAAGTTGCGGTTATCGTTGAGGCGGATTGTATAGGCTGCACCCTGTGTATCCAAGCTTGTCCTGTCGATGCTATTTTAGGCGCGGCTAAATACATGCATACCGTCATTGCCTCTGAGTGTACCGGTTGTGATTTATGTGTTGAGCCATGCCCAGTTGATTGTATTGTAATGACAGCTATTAAGCCGAGTGTGTTGAATTGGCAATGGCCAAAACCGATACCAAACAGGCATTAAAAGAGGCTAAAATGCTGTTTGATGGACCAAGACGGAGTAATTGTGTTTAAAGGTTGGAATCTGAAGGGTGGACTTGATCTAGAAGGGCATAAGGATTTGTCTCGTCAGTATTCGATTAATAACACGGCTATTCCAGATGAATTGATTTATCCTTTGGTAGATCGCTCTGGGAATGTACTGACAGCTTTGGCTAAAACCGGTGAGCGAGTATTGAAGGGGCAAGTGATTGCAGGCTCAAAAGGCGTTCAAGGCACTTTATTACATGCGGCAAGTTCAGGTCTTGTGAAAGAAAATGAATGGCGTATGATCGCTCATCCCTCGGGCTTGAAAAGCGAGTGTCTTATTGTAGCAACGGACGGTTTAGATGAGTGCTGTCCGATAGATGAGCCGGTTGATTACAGGCAGTTATCCGCGGCCGATATTTGTGAAAAAGTTCATCAAGCCGGCATTGTTGGTCTCGGTGGGGCAAGCTTTCCAACAGCGATTAAGATTACCCCTAATAACGTTCATACTATCGATACCCTAATTATTAATGGGGCAGAGTGTGAGCCATACATAACGTGCGATGATAGGTTAATGCAGCAATACCCCAGTGAGATATTATTGGGGATACAGGTCTTGTTACGTGCGTTGGCGATTAAAAATTGTGTGATCGGAATTGAAGAGGATATGCCAGAAGCAATAGAGGCTATTCAAAAGGCTATTGAATGTTCTGGATTTAATCAGATACAGGTTAAAGTGGTGCCCGCGGTTTATCCTGCAGGCGGTGAACGGCAATTGATTTATCTGTTGACGGGGCGTGAAACACCAAGTCAAGGTTTTCCCGTTGATATTGGTGTTGTTTGTCAGAATGTAGGTACGGTTATGGCCGTTTATCAGGCGATTGTTAAGGGCCAAGTATTAATAGAAAGAGTGGTAACGGTCACGGGGACGGGCATTAATAAGCCTCAAAATATGTGGGCTCGAATAGGCACGCCCATTAAAGATCTTGTAAGCCAGTGTGGCGGTTACAATGGCCCGAATGAGCGACTGATTATGGGCGGACTCATGATGGGCTTTAGTTTGCCGGATGATAGCGTTGGCATAACAAAAGCAACCAACTGTATTCTGGTTGCAACATCAAAAGAAGTGACGAAAAGTTCTGAAGCAGAGATACAGCCGTGTATTCGTTGTGGTGAATGTGCGTCAGTATGCCCGGTAAATTTATTGCCACAACAGATTTATTGGTATAGCCAAGGCGGAGCACACCAAAAATGTCAGTCTTTTGGCTTGTTTGATTGTATCGAGTGTGGTTGTTGTGATGTTGTTTGCCCGAGCCATATTCCCTTGGTTCAATATTTTCGAGCCAGTAAAAGTAAAGTGTTTTTGAAGCGTCGTGAGGATGAGGCGGCCACGTTAGCGAAGCAGCGTTTTGAGCGTCGGGATACCCGCCAGGTGCAAGAAAAGGTAGCGCGAGAGCAACGTATTCGAGTAAAAAAACTTGCCTTAGTAAAGCGACAAAAAGAGAGTGTTTCATCGTCTGCTAAAATGCAGGATAAGCCATGAACTTTACGTGGGCTGCTGCACCGCATATAAAGCCACGTGACAGCGTGAGTAAAATCATGCTTAAGGTCTTGTTGGCACTGCTTCCTAGTATTTTTTTGCTGGCTTGGTTTTTTGGCGGCGGCGTTTATATCAATATTTTGTTAGCCACTTTGACAGCATTAATAGCAGAAGCTATGGTGCTAAAACTTAGGGGTCGAGTAGTATTAAAGTGTTTAAAGGATTTAAGTGCGTTAGTGACTGCGGTACTTATAGGAATGGCTATTCCGACACTTGCACCGTGGTGGGTGGTTGTTTTAGGAACATTTTTTGCAATCGTTATTGTTAAACAACTTTACGGCGGGTTAGGCTCTAATTTGTTTAATCCGGCAATGGCTGGGTATGCCTTTTTATTAATTTCTTTTCCACAGGAGATGACGGCTTGGGCGATGCCAGAGAGTTTAAATGCATGGCCATTTTCTGACATCATCAGGTTAATATTTTCAGCGCAATTACCCGATGCTATGACGATAGATGGCATCACCATGGCAACGCCATTAGACGTTGTGAAAACGCAAGCGGCGATAAATCCGTACACGGATGTTACCGTTTTGCCTTTGGGTATTGAAACGCTCTTTACGCAAGGCTGGGGCTGGCTTTCTTTAAGTTATTTTGTGGGGGGGCTATGGTTGGTTCAGCAGGGCATTATTGCTTGGCAAATTCCTTTGGGTATTCTTAGTGCATTAGCACTGATCGCTGCGGGATTTTATTTCTATGATGCTCAAACGTATACTTCACCACTGTTTCATTTGTTGGCGGGTGCCACGATGGTCGGTGCTTTTTTTATCGCAACCGACCCGGTAACGGCTGCAACGGCGCCGAAAGGGCGGTTTATTTTTGGTTTTATGATCGGTGTGCTGACGTACCTTATTCGTGTTTGGGGGGGTTACCCTGATGCTATGGCATTTGCGGTTTTATTAATGAATATTGCGGTTCCCGTGATTGATTATTATACCCAGCCAAGGGTTTTTGGAACTCGACGGTGAGGGCGGGATTCCTGCGATCTTTATTAATGGCGTTTGTTCTGGGGGCGTTTGCCGTTGTAGCCATTGGTATGGTGACGTGGGTATTTAATGCCAGTAAGGCCAGAATCATTGAAAATGAACGCGTTGCTTTGGTAAAGCAATTGTCAGCGTTATTACCTGAGGAGTCCTATGACAATGATATTGTTAATGACACCGCTCACTGGGTAGAGCCTGATCTTGCTGCGGGAGAGACGCTTACTATTTTTCGCTTTAGAAAAAATACCCGCCCCGTCGCTGTTGTTATTCCGACCGTGGCGCCCGGTGGCTATAACGGTAAAATAAAATTATTAGTTGCGATTAACAACGAGGGTGTTGTTTCTGCAGTGCGTGTTACTTCGCATCACGAAACGCCGGGATTAGGTGATAAGATGGAGATTGAGCGTTCGGGCTGGATTAATGTATTTAAAGGGAAGTCCTTTAAGACTCTTCCTGAATCGCAATGGAAGGTAAAACGAGATGGCGGTGCCATTGATCAATTTACCGGGGCGACAATAACACCTAGAGCCATTGTTCAGGCAGTGAAGAAAACGGTGGTTTTTTTTGAGGCTAACCGAGAAGCACTATTTTTACCCGAACCGATTAAGGATTAGTGAGAGCGATGACAATGTGGACCCCATATCGCCAAATAATTACCGAAGGTCTTTGGACCAATAATCAGGCTTTTGTTGCCTTGTTAGGGTTATGTCCATTATTAGCTGTGAGCAATACCTTGATAAACAGTTTAGGGTTAGGGTTAGCTACAACGATGACCTTGGTTTGTTCAAACGTGACGGTTTCAGTGCTTCGAAAAGTAATTCCGAGTGAAATACGGTTGCCCATCTTTGTGTTAGTGATCGCAGCAATTGTGACCGCGATTGAACTGATGATGAAGGCCTATTTTTTTGAACTGTATAAAGTTTTGGGGATATTTATTCCACTCATTGTTACCAATTGCGCCATCATTGGTAGAGCAGAATCTTATGCCTCTAAGCATTCACCGCCTAAGGCTTTCTTGGATGGTCTTTTTATGGGCTTAGGCTTTACGTTGGCGCTGGTTTTATTGGGTAGTGTTCGGGAGATTCTAGGCGCAGGCACCTTGTTTTCGGATGCAGCATTAATGTTTGGTGAGTCGGCAGTCAGCTGGAAAGTTGTTTTGTTTGAGGATTATTCAGGCATGCTGCTGGCTATCTTACCACCGGGTGCCTTTATTGGTTTAGGGTTGTTGATAGCGTTGAAAAATAGTATGGATTTTCAGGTTAAATTGCACCGAAAGGTGTTTAGTGTACAGCCCCTTGATAAAGGTAATGAGTAGAGCGGGCTAGATTATCTTTAGATAAGTAATTAATAATGAACCAGAAAAAACGCAAAATTATTTTTGATCGTTTAGCGGTAGCGATTCCGGACCCTAAAACAGAGCTTCAATACGCGACAGTTTTTGAATTATTGATTGCCGTTGTGTTATCGGCGCAAGCCACGGATAAAAGTGTCAATAAAGCAACGGTGTCTTTGTTTGCAACAGCGAATACCCCAGAGACAATTTTACTTTTAGGTGAGCAAGCGTTAAAAAGCCATATTAAGACTATTGGGCTTTTTAATACCAAGGCTGCAAATATAATCAAACTTTGCCGACAGTTAATTGATGGTCATAAGAGTGAAGTACCGCAAACCAGAGAAGCACTTGAGGCCTTGCCTGGCGTGGGACGAAAAACAGCGAATGTCGTGCTCAATACGGCCTTTGGTTTTCCAACGATCGCAGTGGATACACATATTTTTAGGGTTTCTAATCGGACCAGAATAGCACGAGGAAAAACGGTTCTTGAGGTTGAGAAGAAATTAGACAAATACGTGCCTAAATGCCATAAACTTGATGCACACCATTTATTAATATTACATGGCCGTTACACGTGTATTGCTCGAAAGCCACGTTGTGGGAGTTGTGTGATAGAGGATTTGTGTGAATTTACTGAGAAGACGTCAGTGTAGTCCCTGCATTTTATAGGTGGGGTTAAAAAATGGTCGTGGGATGATGACTTTGAAATTTAGGCGAGTAGTCAGCGCGACAAAAGGACGCGATACAGTTATTAAATTCCAAGGTACAATAAAGGTACAAACGTTATTAATAGAGATTTTTGAGGATAAGAAATGAAAAAGTTTAATAAAACACCATTGGTGGCAGCATTAGGTACAGCATTAGTTTCTTCTTTAGGTTCTACTGGCGTAAATGCTGAAGTTAGTCCTTTTGGATTGAATGAGCTATCAGGTGGCTATATGCAGTTGGCTGAGGCAGACACAAAGAAAGGTGAAATGAAGTGTGGGGCTCAAATGAAGGGCATGAAGAAAGCTGACATGAAGTGTGGCGCTCAAATGAAGGCCATGAAGACAGGTGAAATGAAATGTGGTGCAAAAGCAGGAATGAAAGAAGGTTCTTGTGGCGAAGGTCAGTGCGGCGCTATGATGATGGGTGAAGAACCTAAAATGCCAGAAGGTAAGTGTGTAGGGAAAAGATAATTTTGTCCTGACGTCATTGATTGATGAATAATAAAAGTTCTTTTGTTACGGGCGCAGGACTTGGTTTGCGGCGGTCGTTTATGCAAACGATCGCTGATACTTCCCCGAAGGATATTGATTTTTACGAGGTTGCACCGGAAAACTGGATGACCTTGGGGGGTAAAGTCGGTAAGCAATTTCGAGCATTGACCGAGCGTTTCCCTTTTATTTGTCACGGTTTGTCGCTGTCCATTGGTAGCGCAGATCCATTGGATGAGGTGTTTGTTCGAGACATCAAGGATTTTCTTCAAACACACCAGATTAGGCTATACAGTGAACACCTAAGTTATTGTAGCCACCAAGGTCACCTATATGATCTTTTACCGATTCCTTTTACAGGAGAAGCGGTTGATTATGTCGCTAATCGTATTCGGCGTGTTCAAGATATTTTAGAGCAGAAAATTGCCATTGAGAATGCCTCTTATTATGCGGTTCCAAGTCATGAGCTTTCAGAAATAGAGTTCTTTAATGCTGTTGTTGAACAAGCAGATTGTGACGTATTGCTTGATTTGAATAATATTTATGTTAATAGCATTAATCATGGTTATGATCCGGAAGATTTTTTAAAATCAATGCCTGGTGAGCGCATAGCCTATGCACATGTTGCAGGGCATTATGTGGCAAAGGAAGATTTTTTAATCGATACGCATGGCGCGGCTATTGTTGATCCTGTGTGGGCGCTATTAGGGCAAGCGTATGCGTTATTCGGTGTTTTTCCAACGTTGCTGGAGCGTGATTTTAATATTCCTGAAGTGAAAGAACTTCTGAGTGAGGTTGAAATGATCAAGAATAAACAAAATGATTATCAGTCATCAATGCCAGTAAAAAGACATGGCTAACAAAGGTAATGTTTTTTCTTTTCAGCAGAAGCAGGCAGCATTTACTGATTATTTAAGAAATCCACAGGCTTGTCCTGTTCCAGAAGGTATCGTACCCGAGCGGATTGATATTCATCGTGAGCTGATGTTTAACAATATCTCTAGTTTTCTAGAAACGAGTTTTCCTATTTTACGTTCCCTTATTGAAGATGAGACATGGAAACAATTGTGTCAGGATTATTTTCTTGTTCATAGCAGTAAGAGTCCGTATTTCTCCGAAATACCGGAAGAATTTCTGACTTACCTTCAGGAGGAACGCGTTCCATTGGCAGGCGACCATCCATTCATGTTGGAATTGGCGCATTATGAATGGGTCGAATTGGCATTAGCTATTTCTACCGATAGGCAACCTGAGAATTATAGCCCTTTTATTTTGGAGCCGTTGACGACCGAAGTCGCCTTGTCGTCCTTAGCTTGGCCATTGGCTTATCAGTATCCAGTACACTTAATTTCTTCAGATTTTAAACCACAATGTCCGCCCGAGGTGGCCACTTTTTTGTTGGTTTATCGGAATAGTGATTTAGATGTTAATTTTATAGAAATGACACCGATAACCTTTCGCTTGCTTCAGCTACTTCAGCAGCAGCCTGTTTGGTTGGTGGATGATTGTTTAAAGGCGTTGGCCGGCGAGTTTGTTGATTTTAAGTCGAGTGTTATTTACAACGGTGGGCTGGAAATTATCAAGGATTTAGCCGCTAAAGGGGTTATCTACCCGCCGTAAATCAGCGGGGATACTAGGGTTAGCCGTGGCTCGTGCAGTTATCGGGACTTAAAAATAGTCGGTGCTTGTGGCGTTTGTTTTTGTTGTAGACAATGGAAAGCAGCATTATCGTAGCGAATGCGAAGTGATTGTGTGTTTTTTTGTTCTCTTAGGAATTTTTGAGCTTCCGTTGCGGTTAAGTCTTTCATCATATAAGTCGCGATACACAGGCAGGGTTTTTTAAATCGAGCACGGTCAATTTCTTTATTGATTGAGTTTTTTATTTCGCGTGCGATGCACTGCTGCGCAAACTTATGTTCAAAAGGATGCTTGTCCATGTCTTTTGCTTGGTTATGGCCATGATCAAAGCTCAACTTTTGTGGCGCGTTGACAACTGCTGAGGGTGTCTGTACGGCTTCTTTTTGGTTGTCATCCGAGCACGCGGTTAACAATAAGCTTAGGGTAAGTGCATAAAAAAACACCCAGATTTGTCGTGTAGTTTTTTTCATCGTATTTTTGACAGCAATGATAAGATTTATCAGATAAATTTTTCTTTTACTTTATCACTTTCGCGATTAGCTTACTAGTCAGTGTTTTTTCAAAAAATCCGTAAGCAGAATGTAGTGTTATAGGTAATTAATGGAGGCCGTTAAGAAAATGAATACCGGTTCATGTATTAGTCATTTTGAAGCGAATTTAGCGCGCTTACCTAAATCGGTAAAACAAGAGCTGGAAGGTTCTTTTAGGCGTTGGTGTGAACGAGTGGATGGAAGTGTGCTCAAGGAGCCGGTTAATGGTGAGTTTATTGAATCAGCGATAACGGTTTGCAGTTCCAGTTTGTTCGTTGCTGAAAGCTGTGTAAGAGATGTTGAGTTATGGTCGGATATAGTTTCAGGAACAGCACTATATACAACCATTGGTGGTAAAAACGATTATAAGCAGGCTTTGGCTGCTCAAGTCGCGACTAACGAAAAAGAATTAATGGCTTTGTTGCGGGTATTTCGACGTCGTGAAATGGTTAGAATTGCTTGGCGTGATATTGCAGGCTGGGCCTCTGTAGAAGAAACATTATCAGACTTATCCGCTTTAGCCGATGCCTGTGTTCAGTATGCGTTGGATTTTCTACATGCAGAAGCGACTCAGTACTGGGGTCTGCCCGTTTTATCTAATGGCAAGGAGCAGCGTCTTGTTGTTTTGGCAATGGGTAAGTTAGGCGGTGGAGAGCTTAATTTTTCTTCTGATATCGATTTGATTTATTGTTATGCCGAATCAGGTGTGCTCACGACAGGAAAAAAGCATTTAGATTACGGTGATTTCTTTTCTCGATTGGCAAAAAAGCTCACCCGTGTTTTGAGTGATGTAACAGAGGATGGATTTGTTTATCGTGTGGATACGCGGTTAAGACCTTTTGGTGCCAGTGGTCCGTGGGTTATGAGCTTTTTAGGGTTGGAAAATTATTATTTTACACAAGCTAGGGAGTGGGAACGTTATGCGATGGTTAAGGTTCGTATTATTGCAGGTGATGATCTAGGTGAATCATTAATGGCGACACTGAATCGCTTTGTTTACCGGCGCTATTTAGATTATGGCGCTTTTGAGGAGTTGCGCCGCTTAAAGTACAAGATTAAAGAAAAACTGAGTGCCGAAGGTCAGGCCGATAATATTAAGTTAGGGCATGGCGGCATCAGAGAGATTGAATTTGTCGTTCAATCTTTTCAATTAATTCGAGGGGGAACTGATATTGATTTACAGCATCGTCAATTGCTCGTGGTTCTGGATAGGTTAAGTGAACTGGGGTTATTGCCGGTCAATGATATTAAGGTCTTACGAGAAGCCTATGTTTTTCTCAGGAAAACAGAAAATCGTTTACAACAATACCGAGATGAGCAAGTTCATAATTTACCCAAAGAAGATAACAGAAGGTTTTTGTTGGCATATTCAATGGGATTTGATAGCTGGGAGAAGTTTTTAGTTGTTTTAGATCAATACCGTTTGCAGGTGTCAGTCATCTTTGATCAGGTTTTTTCTTGTTCGGAACAGAAAAAAAGTAAAGGATTATCAATTTGGGTTGGCGTTTTAGATGATGATGTTTTAACGGCAGATTTGTTTGATTTAGGTTATATCGACACGGAGCGTCTTTTAGAGCAAGTTAAGAAGCTCAGAGAATCGGTGGGAGTCAGGCGGATAACAACTAAAGGCGCTGAAGCGTTGGATCAGTTGGTTCCTTTAGTGATTGAGAATGTAAGACAAGTCGATAATCAAGATGAAACGTTAATACGGTTGTTGATTTTATTGTCAAAAGTTGCCGGTCGTAATGTTTATTTTTCTCTTTTGATTGAAAATCCTGACGCCTTAGCGCGGTTAATTAAATTAACAGCAGCCAGTGAATGGATAGTCCAACAAATGGCTACTTACCCGGTGTTATTAGATGAATTGTTGGACGGTCGAACATTGTATGAGCCGCTGTTGAAAGATCGGTTAAGCGCTGATTTGAATTTTATTGTAGAGAAAAACAAAAGCGGTGATATAGAAGTCTTAATGAATGTGTTGCGTCAGTTTAAGCAGGTTAATATGCTTCGTGTGGCGGCGGCTGGCATCATGGATATTATTCCTGTCATGGTGATTAGTGATTATTTAACAACACTTGCGGAAGTGGTTTTGCAGCAAGTGGCTCTTTCGGCTTGGGATTTGTTGACCCAAAAACACGGTGTACCCGAGGGCTGTCAATTTGACTCCAGTGGCTTTGCAGTGATTGGTCTTGGAAAATTAGGGGGCTATGAATTGGGGTACGGTTCCGATTTGGATATGGTGTTTTTATATCATAATACTGATGAACGTGCGCTAACCGATGGGTTGAAGCCTATTAGTGTTGTTGAATTTTATGTCCGGTTAGGGCAGAAGATTATCTTTTTGTTAAACAGTAAATTATTGTCTGGTGTTTTATATGAAACAGATATGCGCTTGCGTCCTAATGGCGCCTCAGGGTTATTGGCCGTTTCTGTCAAAGGGTATGCGATTTATCAGCAAGAAAACGCATGGACTTGGGAACATCAGGCTTTAGTTCGAGGTCGCTTTGTCGCAGGGGACCCAGCAATAGGTGCAATGTTTACGGCTATTCGTGAGCAAGTTCTAAGTCAATCTCGAGACTTTGATGTGTTAAAACGAGAGGTTTTAGCCATGCGTTTGAAAATGCAGGATCATTTTTTAAAACCCCATGAGACCTTGTTTGACCTAAAATATGGGACTGGAGGTATTGTCGATATTGAGTTTATAGTACAATTTTATGTATTAGCTTATGCTGAAAGTAATTTAGATTTAGTCACATTCACCGATAACATTAGATTACTCCAACTTTTGCAGAAAAAAGGGCTGCTTTCTGAACCGAATGCCGCTGTTTTGCAACAGGCTTATTGTGAGTATCGTATTAAGAATCACCAGCAAGTTCTGCAGGGGCAGGGCGTTAAAGTTGATGTTAAATGTGTTGAAGAATTACGTTCACAGGTAGAGTCTGTATGGCACGCTATAATGGATTAATTTAATGATGATATGGTGGGAGAAAGAATAATGACGATGGATGACAGAGATGGTGTTATCTGGATGGACGGAGAATGGCTACCTTGGCGTGAGGCGAAGGTTCATGTATTAACGCATACCTTGCATTATGGCGCCGGCGTTTTCGAAGGTATTAGAGCTTATAATACCGATCAAGGCCCCGCTATCTTTAAGCTTAAAGAGCATACTGATCGATTGTTTCGATCCGCTCAGATTCTTATGATGAAGATGCCTTTTACTAAAGACGAGTTGAATAAGGCGCAACGAGAGGCGATTAATTTAAACCAACTCGACAGCGCTTATATTCGCACCATGTGTTTTTATGGTTCTGAAGGTATGGGCTTGCGAGCGGATAACTTAAAGGTTCATGTGATGGTTGCCGCTTGGGAGTGGGGTGCGTATTTAGGCGATGAAAATCTTGAAAAAGGGATTCGTATTAGAACCTCTTCATACACCCGTAATCATGTTAACAGCACGATGTGTAAGGCAAAAGCTAACGGTAATTATATTAATTCAATATTGGCCTTACAAGAGGCATTGTCAACCGGTTATGACGAGGCGTTATTGTTAGACCATGAGGGTTTTGTGGCTGAAGGCAGCGGGGAGAATTTATTTATTATTCGTAATGGTAAAATTTTTACACCTGAAACCACTTCGGCGCTAGAGGGGATTACGCGTGAAACAATTATGATTATTGCTAAGGAGCATGGTTATGAGGTCATAGAAAAGCGTATTTCTCGTGATGAAGTTTATGTCGCTGACGAGGCTTTTTTTACTGGGTCAGCAGCAGAAGTAACTCCGATTCGTGAATATGATGGGCGCTTGATTGGTGACGGTACAAGAGGGCCTATCACCCAGCAAATACAGGCGCTATATTTTGATTATGTCGGTGGGCGTCGAGATGATCATCAGGAATGGTTGGATTACGTGAATTAAGGTGGCGGGTGATTTGGAAAAAGTTTTAATTGTCGGTCCATCGTGGATTGGCGATATGGTTATGGCGCAAAGTTTATTTATAACGTTAAAGAGCTTAAACCCAGATACTCAGATAGATGTGCTTGCACCGGCTTGGACTTTTCCTTTATTGGCACGTATGCCAGAAGTGAATAAGTCGGTGGCTATGCCCTTAGGGCATGGTCAGTTGGGGCTGGGGGATCGTTTTAAGTTAGGACGCCATTTAATCGCAGAACATTACCAGCAAGCGGTGGTGCTACCTAATTCTTGGAAGTCTGCTTTAGTGCCTTTCGCGGCGAAAATACCACAGCGAATTGGTTATTTGGGCGAGTGCCGCTGGGGGCTGTTAACAGAGCCTCGTAAATTATTTAAACAGGATTTGCCCATGACCGTACAGCGTTTTGTGTCTTTGGGGTTAGTCGATGGTGGGTGTCCGGCTGATATTCCAATACCGAAGTTGCAGGTAAGTCAAATTGAGCTTGGCGTTGTAAAAGATAAATTCCATCTCGACACGGGGGGGCGCATTTTAGCCTTATGTCCGGGTGCTGAATATGGTCTGGCTAAGCGTTGGTTACCGGAGCGTTTTGCCGCCGTTGCGAAGGCTAAAATAGCCGAAGGTTGGCAGGTGATGTTATTAGGTTCGGATAAGGATCGAGACGTTGCTGAGCAGATTAATCTGTTAACGAATAATCAGTGTATAGATTTCATTGGTAAGACAACCTTAGCAGAAGCGGTTGATTTATTATCGTTAGTTGATGTCGTTGTGAGTAACGATTCTGGATTGATGCATGTTGCAGCGGCTTTAAATAAGCCTTTGGTTGCGATTTATGGCTCTTCAGACCCTGGGTTTACCCCACCGTTACATCAAGGTGCTAGGATTGTTTCTTTACAAAAGTCATGTGCTCCTTGTTTTAAACGAGAATGTCCCTTAGGGCATACGCACTGTTTGACTGAGATTACCTCAGATCGCGTTCTTTCTGAAATAAGTACTTTTAACCTGTGAAGATTGCAATTGTTAAGTTATCGGCGCTCGGTGATATTGTCCATGCGATGGTCGCTTTGCAGTTTTTAAGACGTCATAGTCAGGGTATTCAGATTCATTGGTTTGTAGAGGCTGCTTTTGCTGAATTATTGGCAGATAATCCTGATATTGATCAAATTAATGTGGTTAATTTAAAGGCTTTAAAAAAGAATAAAAAAGGTATTTCCCAGCAATTTAAGCAACTCAAATCTTTTTCAGAAAATGATTATGATTGGATTATCGATGCGCAGGGTTTAATAAAATCGGCTGTAGTGAGTCGGCTGTTAGGTAAAAATACTGCTGGGTTTGATAGGGTTTCGGCGCGCGAGAGTTTGGCAGCGATGTTTTATAACAAGACCATTGCTAGCCCATACGTGGGCAATACGATTGATCGAAATGTACAGGTCATTACCGAGTCTTTAGGCTTTCGGGTGAGTGAAGCGATGATCATGAATAAGCAGCCTTTTTTATTTTATCGCGATTGCAGTGATAGCTATGAAGGGTATTTTTCTACGACAAAGAAAAACATTGTTTTTGCGATTGGTTCAACGTGGGAAAGTCGAAATTATCCAAAAGAGAACTTTCTTGAAGTGATAGAAGCGCTGCAACAAAATAGTTTAATCCTCTGGGCGACCGAACTAGAAAAAGAGCGTGCTGATTGGATTGCGAAACGTTCAGCGTTTGCAAGGGTTTTGCCTAAATTAACGATGAACGGATTAAAGGCGGTGATAGCAAATTCAGATTTGATGATTGGGAATGACACCGGTCCTACGCACATGGCTTGGGGATTGAATCGGCCGTCCATTACTTTGTTTGGGCCAACACCCGTCAGTCGTATTTATCAGACTGAAATAAATAGTGCTATAAAGTCGCCCTCTAAGGTTAATCCGTTAAAGTTGAATAAACAGGATTTTTCTATTGTTGAAATTCCCGCAGTTTCAGTGGTTGAGCAGGCGCAAGGGTTGTTAACTTAGCGAATATTCAAGAGGGGATAGGTGTGCGACCTATATGGGGTGATTCTAGACCGTTGTGCTGGTCATGATCCAGCACATTGATTGGCGTCTCCCATGTGCACCGTTTTGTATTTTTGTTCTTGAACCAGGGGTTCAAGTGGGAACATTATTGGCCAAAAAGGCTTTCCGTTAACGGACATGCGCACCATGGTCAATGTCTGTACCCTAAGGTTGTATCTAAGCCCAAGAAGACCAAATACGCCTCGGTTGCTACAGGAGACACAGTGCATTCTAACGTAGTTATGAGGGAAGGGAAATCGGAAATTAAGCTTTTTCGAGTGTGTTATCTATTTTTCTTTGTAATCGTAATAGGTGACGGTCAATCTCAGGGTTTAATTGTGGATTTTCAATTGTTGTCGGGTCAATATCGTGGACAAGATTTAGGGCTGCCATAACCGCGACTCTTTCTGCGTTAGTGACTTTTCCTGAGTCTCGAATTTCACGCATTCTTTTATCAAGTAATTGCGCTGAATGTAAGAGATTATTTTTTTCCTCAGCGGAGCAGGAAACCTTATATTCTTTTCCGAAGATAGGCAGTAAAACAGAGCAGTTTTTTGTCATCACATATGCTCCATTGATTTGAGTCGTGTTATCATGGATTCAACTTTTGTTTTTGCAAGAATCGTTTTCTCGATGAGTCTCGATTTTTCACGGATTAACTCAGCCTGCTTGATTTTTAGCAATTCATTTTCTTCGGTAATGGAATTACACATCTGGATAAGGTTATCCAGTTTTTCTTCAAGGATCTGGAGTTGATTGTTTTCACTTGCCATAGTTGAGAATGCGGTTAATGTTAGAATCATTGCTAGTTTAGAATGGAGCTTAAATAGTAGCATAAGAGCTCCGGTTTATTAAAGTTACAAAAAGGGTAAACACTATTTTATGACATATTTAACTATTGATGCCTTGTTAATGGATGCCGGTGTAACCAGTAATGCGGCTGAAGCGCACGGTCTTGCCACCGGCATGTTGTGTGTTGATATTCGAGTATCCAGTGACTTATGGTTAAAAGAATTATTAGCAGAATCCAATCCTTTGACCGATGTTGAAAAGTTGGCTTTGTTAGCCCTGTTTGAACAGACCGCTAAATTATTGAGTGAGGGTGGTTTTGAGTTCGATTTGTTATTGCCTGATGATGAGGAAAGTTTGTCTAATCGTGTCGAGGCGCTACGGCATTGGTGTTTAGGCTTTTTACTGGGGCTGGGGTTTACCCGTTCAGGAGATGATTGGCCCGGTGAGAGTGGTGAGCTTTTGAAAGACCTAGTTGAATTCACGCAGGTTGATAGTGATGTTGAGGGTGAAGAAGATGAGACAGCTTTTTTTGAGTTAGTGGAGTATGTGCGCGTCGCCGTGCAGGTTGTTCAGTCTGACCTGTCTTCAGAAGGTGATGCTGAGGCCTTACATTAAAACAGTTCGTTTTTAAAAAAGAAACTACATGAATCAAGAAGAATTTAAGCGTCGACGGCGTTTTTTAATGGAAGCAATCGGTGAAGGTAGCATTGCTATTATTGCCAGTGCGACCGAAAAAAACCGTAATCGAGATGTTGATTATCCTTTTCGCCAAGACAGCGATTTTTATTATTTAACAGGATTTGCAGAGGCAGATGCTGTTGCTGTTTTTATTCCCGGTCGTCAGCAAGGGGAATATATGTTGTTTTGTCCTGAGTTTGATGCCCAAAAGGCATTATGGGAAGGTGCTCATGCCGGCTTAGAAGGTGCCGTTGAAGAGTATGGAGCAGATGACGCTTTTCCTATTGAAGACTTGGACGATATTTTACCGGGTCTACTTGAAAATAAGGCCCGTGTGTTTTATCCGATGGGACGAGATAGTGAAATAAACCATCATATTCTAGAGTGGGTTAATACCTTAAGAGGGAGTAGTCGTTCGGGGATACGTGTGCCGGGCGAGTTTGTTTCTTTAGAACATGTGCTGCATGAGATGCGCCTTTTTAAGAGCCCTCAAGAAATTGCTTTGATGCGCCAAGCCGCAGAAGTCTCCACTAAGGCGCATAAACGAGCTATGCAGAATTGTCGATTGTGCCAATATGAATTTCAAGTTGAGGCAGAGTTGATTCATGAATTTATGTTTCATGGGCATAGGTCACCTGCCTATCCCTCAATTGTTGCAGGGGGTGCGAATGCTTGTATATTGCATTACACCGATAATGCTTCACGCCTACAGACAGGTGATTTGTTGTTAATCGATGCCGGTTCTGAATGCGATTATTATGCAGCGGATATTACCCGGACTTTTCCGGTTTCAGGTCGATTCAGTGAGCCTCAAAAATTATTGTATCAGCTCGTCTTAGATGCCCAGTTAGCGGCTATTGAACAAGTGCAACCGGGGACGCCTTGGAATTGTTCGCATGATATTGCTATTGAGGTGTTAACCGCAGGTTTGGTGGAATTAGGTATCTTAACCGGTGTAGTTAGTGAATTAATTGAGCAAGAGGCCTACAAGCCTTATTATATGCATCGAATTGGGCATTGGTTGGGGATGGATGTGCATGATGTCGGCGATTATAAAATAGATGGGCAGTGGCGATTATTAGAAGCAGGAATGGTGTTGACTATTGAGCCCGGGCTTTATATTCCAGAACAGGATACGTCAGTAGCGCCACAGTGGCGAGGTATTGGAATTCGGATTGAAGATGATATTTTAGTAACAGAAAAGGGGTGTGAGGTCTTAACTGAGGCGGCACCTAAAACTATTGCGGCGATTGAAGCATTAATGCAGGCCAACTAGATGCGTTATGACCATGATTTGATTATTGTCGGTGGTGGTTTGGCCGGTAATTGCCTGGCTTTGGCGTTAAAGGACTCTGGCTTACGAGTGGCTTTAATTGAGGCTGAAACGGCTATTGAACGGGAAAAGGCACCCATAGGTCAACGAGCATTGGCTTTAGCCTATGGCTCAACAGTGATGTTGGCCGCCTTAGACTTGTGGGAAACAATAAGCACAACAGCAACCCCCATAAAACATATTCATATCTCTGATCAGGGCCATTTTGGTAAAACCCGCTTGTCTGCAGAAAAAGAAGGTGTTGACGCTTTAGGCTATGTTATTACGGCGCATCAGATTGAAAGTCATGTCAGTAAGCAAGCGAGTCAAACGGAGTTAACGGTTTATTGCCCCGCTCGTGTTGTTGGCTTAATGTCTAGTGATGAGGCGACTTATCTTAATATTAATGTGGATAAGCAGTCGGTGAATTTGACCGCTAAGCTTGTGGTTGGTGCAGACGGTGGGCAGTCCACAGTTCGAGACTTATTGGGTATTAAACAAAAGATTACAGGGTATTCTCAAAAAGCCATTGTTACGACGATTCGTTCATCGTTAGGACATAACAATGTTGCCTATGAACGCTTTACCACACAGGGGCCGTTAGCGGTTTTACCGACAACAGAAGGCTGTAGCGCTGTCGTTTGGACACGAACAAATGAACAAGCTGATGATTTAATTCAAGGCAGTGACAGTGATTTTTTGGCACAACTGCAAAACTGTTTTGGTTATCGCATGGGTGAATTACAATTAGTCGGGCCACGATTTGCTTTTCCTGTGAATCTTATACGAGCGGATAGAATGGTTGAAGGTCGTGCGGTTATCGTGGGTAACGCCGCACATCAATTACATCCGGTTGCAGGTCAAGGATTTAATCTTGGGTTGCGTGATGTCTTGCAGTTGGCTGAGATGTTAATTGAGCAAGCTGAAAGTGGAGGCGATATTGGTGATCCTGACTTTTTGAAAAGCTATGCAAAAGTGCGTCAGATTGATCATGACAAGGTTGTTAATTTCACCGATGGATTGATCCGTGTTTTTTCTAATGATTGGGTTCCTGTTGCTATTTCACGTAATACGGCATTAATTGTACTCGATCATGTCAACAGTATTAAATCCCTGGTAACGCGACATGCTATGGGTTTAGGTGGGAAATTAAATCGTCTTGGTAAACGGAGATATTGAGGTGGTAGATCAGTATGAAGTTATTGTTGTTGGCGGTGGTCTTGTTGGAGCTACTGTTGCGTGTGGATTGGCAAATAAGGGTATTTCAGTAGCGTTATTAAATAAAGAAAACCCACCGCGTATTTTGCCACAAAGTGATCATGACCTTCGTGTGTCAGCGCTCACGCAGGGGTCTGTTAATATCATGAAAGGATTGGGGGCTTGGCCTGAGATTGTTCGACGCGGTGTCAGTCCCTATCGGGATATGCGTGTATACGACGGTGCTGGTAATGGTTGTCTGCATTTTGATAATACTGAAACACATTTTCAAGAATTAGGTTTTATTGTTGAAAATAGAGTCATGGTAGCCGGCTTATGGGATCTGTTCGAGAGTTCTGATTGTGGTGAAGTCATTTGTGCGGATCCTGTTGTGGCGATAGCCCCTCATTCTTTAGGGCGGCAATTAACATTGCAGAGTGGGCGTTGTATTAAAGCAGCGTTAGTTATAGCTGCAGATGGTCAGCATTCTTCGATGCGTAGTCAAATGGGAATTGGTGTGCGTGGTTGGCCTTATCACCAACAGGGGTTAGTCACAACAGTTTCAACGACAAAGGATCATCAACGAACGGCGTGGCAGCGATTTTTAGAACAGGGTCCATTGGCTTTCTTGCCGTTACGTAATGGGCAAAGCTCAATTGTTTGGACGTTAGGGACGGCCCGCGCTAAGGAGTATAGAGATTGTTCCGAGGTGGATTTCTTGGCCGCATTAACGGCAGCATCGGGGGGGCTTTTGGGGGAGATAACGGGTGTGGCTACGCGAGCCGCTTTTCCACTGACCTTTCAGCATGCGAATAGTTATACGGCTGAGGCTTTTGCGTTAGTGGGCGATGCGGCACATACCATGCACCCTTTAGCAGGGCAGGGCGCTAATGCTGGATTATTAGATGCGGCAGCCATTATCGAATTACTTGTACAGGCAAAGGAACGGCGTCGACCATTAGGCAGCGCACACGTATTAAGGCGTTACGAGCGATGGCGAAAAGGTGACAACTTAGTCATGATGACAACGATGGATTTATTAAAGCGAATGTACGGTGTTAATGATCAACCTGTTGTGCAATTGCGTTCTTGGGGCATGAATATGATTAATCAATCTATAGTGCTGAAGAAAATGTTTAACCAATACGCGATGGGATTAAGGTCGGGGTTGCCAAAGCTAGCGGTGAAGTAGCAGAGGCGATAAACTGTGGTAAAGTTTATTTGAAGGTCAATGGGCAATAATATGTTGGGTCATTATTTTAGAATGAACGTGATGATTTTATCGATCAAGGAATAGCATATGAATATTCATGAATATCAAGCAAAACAAATTCTTAGTGATTATGGTATTCCTGTTCCTGTTGGGAAGTTGGCTTCTACCGTAGAAGAAGCGAAACAATGTGCGCAAATGTTAGAGCGTAATGCTTGGGTACTGAAAGCACAAATCCATGCCGGTGGTCGAGGGCAGGCTGGTGGTGTTCATGTGGTGGATAGTTTTAGCAAAATTTCTGAGGTTAGCCATCAATTGTTAGGTACGCGCTTAGTTACGAAGCAGACCGGCGCTAAGGGATTGCCGGTAAATTCAGTTTGGATTGAAGAAACCGTTGAGCTTAAGCGTGAATTTTATCTGAGTTTGTTAGTTGAGCGTGTTTCAGAAAAGTTGGTTTTTATTGCTTCTGAAGCGGGAGGCATGGATATTGAAACTGTCGCTATAGAGAGCCCAGAGAAGATTTTGTCTATTGAGGTCAACCCTATTGTTGGGTTGCAACCGTACCAATGTCGCCGGGTCGCTTATGCTTTGTCTTTGAAGGGGGAGCAGATTCGTATGATGGAACGCATTATGCGTGGTATGTATCAGGTATTTATAGAGAAAGACGCCAGTCAAATTGAAATTAACCCCTTGGTTGAAGCAGAAAATGATGTGTTATTAGCGCTCGATGCAAAGATTACGTTTGATGATAATGCCTTGTCAGGACATTCTGATATTTTGGCATTAAGAGATCGAGAGCAAGAAGATATTAAGGAGAATAAAGCGCAAGGATTTGGGCTTAATTATATTACTTTGTCAGGCAATATAGGGTGTATGGTCAATGGTGCAGGATTGGCCATGGCAACCATGGACTTAGTTAAGCTAAAAGGTGGTGAGCCTGCTAATTTTCTTGATGTCGGTGGAGAAGCAACAGCGGCTCGCGTGACCGAGGCATTTAAGATTATTTTATCGGATGAACAGGTTAAGGCGATATTGGTTAATATTTTTGGTGGTATTGTTCAGTGTGACATGATTGCAGAAGGGCTGATTATAGCTATTCAGGAAGTTAAGATGACCATCCCAATTGTCGTTCGCTTAGAAGGGACTAATGCAGAGTTGGGGCGGCAATTATTAAATAATTCTGGATTATCGGTTATCGCCGCGGAAGATCTTGAAACAGCAGCGATTAAAGTTGTTGAGTATGCGGGGGAATTATGAGTATTCTGGTAAACCAAAGTACTAAGGTGATTTGTCAGGGATTGACTGGCAAGCAAGGTCTTTTTCATTCGCAACAGGCATTAGCCTATGGCACAAAATTAGTTGCCGGTGTTACGCCGGGGCGTGGCGGAGAACAACATTTAGGACTAACGGTATTTGATAGTGTTCAAGAAGCGATTGATTTAACTGACGCCGATGCCACTATGATTTATGTTCCCGCACCTTTCGCGGCCGATGCTATTTTAGAAGCGGAAGAAGCCGGTATAAAAGTTATTGTTTGTATCACGGAGGGTATTCCTATTCTCCATATGCTGAAAGTCAAAGCGGTTCTTGAAAATTCAAGTTCGGTGTTGATTGGGCCTAATTGCCCGGGGATTATTACGCCTGGAGAATGTAAGATTGGTATTATGTCTGGCGATATTCATTTGCCAGGGCGGATTGGCATTGTATCGCGTTCAGGGACATTGACCTATGAGGCCGTTAAGCAAACAACACAACAAGGGTTGGGGCAATCAACCTGCGTTGGGATAGGGGGTGATCCGATTCATGGGTTACGTTTTATTGAAGTGATTAAAATGTTTGAAGAAGACCCATTGACAGAAGGTATTGTTATGGTGGGTGAAATAGGCGGTAGTGAAGAAGAAGAGGCTGCTGACTATATTGTCGATCATGTGAGTAAACCGATAGTGGGTTATATCGCAGGTATTACCGCGCCACCCGGAAAGCGAATGGGTCATGCGGGCGCTATTATTACCGGTGGCAAAGGAACGGCAGAAGGCAAAATTGCTGCATTGACTGCAGCGGGTGTTGATGTTGTTCGCTCACCCACTGAGATTGGTGAGCGTATGAAAGCGCGGTTATCGTAATAATCGTTTTCTTGATTTGTAATTTACTTTTTGACTAAAAAGCAATGACTCTGAATATAGCATTGGCCCAAATGAATTTAATGGTCGGTAGTATTGCGGCTAATACCGATAAGATTATAGCGACGGCAGAAAATGCACGTGATCACTTGAAGGCTGATCTCGTAGTTTTTCCTGAATTAACGATTACGGGTTACCCACCGGAAGATTTATTATTTCGCAAAGATTTTATTGTCCATGCTAATGAAGCAATAAAGCGTATAGCGCGATCATTGACAAAAATAAGTATTGTGATTGGTTTTCCAGAGCAAGAGGCTGACAAGCTTTATAACAGTGCTGCCTTTATTCATGAAGGTGAAGTCCACACTATTTATCGTAAAAATGTTTTGCCAAATTACGGGGTCTTTGATGAGCAACGATATTTTGACAGTGGTGAAGACCCTTGTCTCTTTGATTTTAAAGGACATGTCATAGGCCTGAGTATTTGTGAAGATATTTGGAGCTCAGGCATTGTTGAAAGAACTCAAAATTTGGGCGCTGAATTATTATTGAATTTAAATGCCTCGCCTTTTCATGGGGGTAAGATTTTTGAGCGAGAGGAAATGGTTCGTGAGCGTATTCAAGGTGTAAAAATACCGGTTGTTTATGTTAATCAGGTGGGAGGTCAGGATGAGTTGGTTTTTGATGGAGCCTCTTTTGTCATGGATTGTTCCGGTGAAGTTGTTTTTAGGGCACCAGAATTTGTTGAAGATTTATCCGTGGTGCAGTTTGATCAGCACAATCGGTTACAGCCAAAATTATCATCGATAGCGCCTTGTTATGAGTCGATAAAAAGTGAATATCAGGCTCTGGTTTTAGGCGTTCGAGATTACGTTAGAAAGAATGGTTTTCAGGGTGCTATTTTAGGCTTGTCGGGGGGCATTGATTCTGCATTAACACTGGCACTCGCTGTAGATGCTTTGGGTTCAAAGCATGTCGAGGCCGTACTGATGCCATCAGAATATACCCAGAGTATGAGTTTAGAAGATGCAGAAAAGCAGGCGCAGAATCAGGGTGTTGCTTTTAACATCATTCCTATTCATTCAGTGGTCACAGCCTTTAATTCGGTGTTATCAGTTGTTTTTGAAAGCGGTGCTGAGGGCGGTGTTACAGAAGAAAATATTCAGGCGCGATGCCGTGGGGTTATTTTGATGGCAATTTCGAATAAGCAAGGGAAGCTGTTATTGACCACGGGTAATAAAAGTGAAATGAGCGTGGGCTATGCGACTTTGTACGGTGATATGGCTGGCGGTTTCGCACCGTTGAAAGATGTTCCGAAATTATTGGTTTATCAATTAGCCGCGTACCGGAATCAGATTTCTTCGGTGATTCCAGAGCGTGTTATAACGCGACCACCATCGGCTGAATTAGCACCGAATCAAATTGATGAAGATTCATTGCCTGCCTATTCTGATTTGGACCCCATTCTAAAAAGGTATGTTGAGCAGGATCAGAGTGCAGAAATGATCATAGCGGCAGGCTATACAGAAGCGGATGTTTATCGGGCTATTTCGTTGGTAGATCGAAATGAACATAAACGTCGTCAGGCTCCGCCAGGTATACGTATTACTAAGCGAGCTTATGGGCGTGAACGGCGTTACCCCATCACCTCAGGATATCGCGGGGTAGAGGTGTAGTTTTTTATGGGTGGTAACTAATTTTCTAAACCAATAAATTCCCAAATAGTTTGAATCATGCCGGTATCTTGGTATATGGGAGGAGGGCCATTAGGATAGTTCTTTTGATAAACGCGTTCGGCATCCTTCGCTAAGTCATCAACACCTAAGTGTTCATAAGCTTCTTGCATTATTTTAAGCGCATCGGGGATCGCCGTGGTTTTTTGATGGTTTTGGATGACAGCACTGGCACGATTAGCAGCCGCTATGTAAGCTTTTCTTTTAAGATAGTATCGCGCTATGTTTATTTCATAGGAAGCCAATTTATTACGTAGTGAAATGATGCGTTGCTTGGCATCTGGGGCATAGGCGCTATTAGGGAAGCGGCGTATTAATTCGGAAAATACAGCATATGATTCACGGCTGTTTACGGGATCACGTTGCGAGGCGTCAGTGGGTAAAAAGCGTGCAATATAACCGGTTCCTTGATTATAGTTGACCAGTCCTTTTAAGTAATAAGCGTAATCAACACTGGCGTTGGTAGGATAAGTTTTGATGAAACGGTCAGCTGATGCAATAGCCGCTTCAAAGTCGCCATTTTTATATTGTGCATAAGCTAGATTAAGCTGTGTTTGTGCAGCATGATCGCCAAAAGGGAAGCGGGCTTGTAATTCTTCATAGCGGGTAATGGCTTTTTGGAAGCTTTTGTTTTCTAACGCTTTATCGGCGTCGATTTGGAGTTGATCGGATTCGATCAGGCTGCTAATTTCATCCGGTTCTGATAAGTCGAGCGTTTTTAAATAATCACATCCGCTTATGGGCAGTAAAAATACGGTAAGAAGAGTAACTCTGAGTATGCGGCAGAGTCCAATATTTAGATTGTGCGCCATGGATTAATTATGTAGCCTGCTGTTAGGTACATTTATTTTTTTAAATGAAAAATTGAGTATACCTTAAATTAACTTTTAAGATGACTAACGTTGAATGAATTTTATGATCAAAATAGTACCTTTTGAAATGGCCGGTTTTAGATTAGATCAAGCCCTTGCAGAATTATTCCCAGAATATTCTAGGAGTCGATTACAGACATGGATAAAGTCAGGTCGTGTGTTGGTCGATGAGGAGCAATTACGACCCAAGGCCTTGATGAAAGGCGGTGAAGTGATCGTACTCAATGCGGAAGCTGATGTTATTACGACCTTAGAAGCAGAAGAATTACCGTTAGAGATTGTTTTTGAAGATTCAGAGATGTTAATTATTAATAAGCCTGCAGGTTTAGTTGTCCATCCTGCGGCAGGTAATTGGTCAGGAACATTGCAGAATGGGTTGTTGTTTTATGCACCGGTATTATCGACAATTCCGCGTTCGGGTATTGTTCATCGTATTGATAAAGATACCTCCGGATTATTGATGATAGCAAAGACCCTCACGGCCCATGCGCATTTGGTGAACCAATTACAAAGTAGAACTGTTCAGCGAGAGTATTTGGCGGTTACACAAGGCAGAATGACCTCGGGTGGAACAGTCGATGAGCCGATAGGTCGTCATCCGGTTAATAGAAAGCGTCAAGCCATTGTGGCGTCGGGGAAAGTGGCCATAACGCATTTCAGGGTGTTAGAACGTTATCAGCAACATACTTTAATTGGGGTAAAGCTGGAAACAGGAAGGACGCACCAGATCAGAGTACACATGGCGCATATTCATTACCCTTTATTAGGCGACCCTGTTTATGGGGGACGATTTAGGCTACCCAAAAATTGTGGTGCTGAATTAGCCGTAGAGTTACAAGGTTTTAAACGGCAGGCCTTACATGCGGCTAAATTAGGGATAATTCATCCAGGCACCGGTAAATATTGTGAATGGACTGCCGAATTGCCGGAAGATATGGATAAACTTACGGAGGCATTAGCGACAAATGATAAAATATAGCGTCGATGTTGAATGGCCAGTCCCTCAAAGGATACATGCTGTTTCAACAGTTCGCTATGGCGGGGTGAGCACGGGGTGTTACGATAGTTTTAATTTAGCTCTGCATGTCGGTGATCGTGTACAGTCTGTACGTGAAAATCGTGAAATTTTACGGCAGCAATGGATGTTGCCATCCGAGCCTGTCTGGTTAAACCAGGTGCACAGTAATCAGGTTGTTTGTGCGGATGGCGTTACGACAATGCCGGAAGCAGATGCTAGCTTTACGGATAAACCCGGCGTTGTTTGTGCTGTCTTATCTGCGGATTGTTTACCCATTCTTTTAGCAGATAAAAAAGGTCAGTGGATTGCTGCTGTACATTGTGGATGGCGTGGATTATTAACAGGTATCTTAGAGAATACGTTGAAGGCCATGCCAGATGTTGATTTTATAGCCTGGTTAGGTCCGGCTATTGGGGGCGCAGTTTTTGAAGTAGGCGCTGAGGTGAGAGATGCTTTTATGAGCAAGAACCCCATGATGATAGATGCTTTTAGCCCGGTGGATGGAGGACGTTTTTTAGCAGATATTAATGAGTTAGCCCGGTTAATTTTAAAGGATGCGGGTATAGAGGGTATTTACGGGGGCGAATATTGCACCTATACGGATACGCGTCGGTTTTTTTCTTATCGAAGAGATAATATGACTGGGCGAATGGTTTCACTGATTTGGAGAGAGTTTTAATAACGCATGAATTTATTAGTTTTAATTATAATTTTTACGGCCATAGGGGGCGTTTTAAGTGTTTTAGCCGCATCAATATTTTTGTGGCTACCTGAAAAAAAACGTAACGCTATTTTGCCACATGGAATAAGTTTTTCGATTGGTGCTTTGTTGGCGGTTTCCTTTTGGGGGTTAATTCCTCATGCTTTTGAATCAGTTGATCAGGTTCATTTTCAACAGTTATCAGCCACTATTTTGGTCGGTTTGTTGAGCTTCTTTGTTTTAGAGAAGCTATTAATTTGGCGTCATTGTCATTCTGGAAGTTGCGAGGCGCATATTCATGAGGGCACTGATCACAATCATGAAGCGGCAGGAACGTTAATCATTGTCGGCGATAGTATCCATAATTTTGTTGATGGGATATTAATTGCAGCGGCTTTTTTAACAGATGTTAATTTAGGTATTGTAACGAGTTTGGCGGTTGCAGCACATGAAATTCCACAAGAGGTGGGTGATTTTGCTATTTTGCTTCAAAGTGGATATTCACGTCGAAAAGCGTTGTTTTATAATATGCTTGCTAGTTTAACAACCGTTTTAGGCGGGGTGATTGCTTATTTTGGGTTAGCTGATTTGCACGGATATTTGCCTTATTTTCTAGTTTTGGCGGCTTCAAGTTTTATTTATATCGCCGTTGCGGATTTAATTCCTACCTTGCATAAGAAAACGGATATGCAGTCCAGTTTAAAGCAGATTACTTTGATCGTTGTAGGCGTACTGGTAATTAGTTCGTTACACACGGTTGCTCATGATTTTGAAGAGCACGTTTCGGATGCCAATGTGCAGACAGTATCGGCGTTGAATTCAGACCTGTACTTTAAGTAATAACATGGGGTTCTTTTAATCCGGTTTTCTTTTTAACCTCACAAAATTGTTCAGCAAGGGTTATTAGAGGGGCTAACGAAATTTGTGGGTCGGTATCAAATTGCGTCGTGTCTTGGGTGAATCGTTCAATGTAAATACGTAAAGTGGCACCAACCGTACCCGTGCCAGAGAGTCGGTATACAATTCGTGAGCCATCGGTAAAGCGAATTCGAATCCCTTGGTTTTTACTGTGGCTACCATCAACGGGGTCCTGGTAATTAAATTCATCTGCATGACTGACGACATAACCGTTAAAATTTTTGCCTGATAAGGTGCTTAATTTGTCGCGGAGTTCATTAAACAGACTGGTCGCAAGTGTTAGATCTAATGCTTCGTAGTCGTGGCGAGAGTATATATCACGGCCAAATTTAAGCCAGTGGTCATGGACTATTTCTTGGACAGATTTATTTTTTTGGGCGATTAAGTTAAGCCAGAATAATACCGCCCAAAGACCGTCTTTTTCACGGACATGATTTGAACTTGAGCCAAAACTTTCTTCACCGCATAGTGTTATTTTTTTAGCATCTAGCAAATTACCAAAAAACTTCCAACCGGTGGGTGTCTCAAAACAAGGGATGTTCAAGTATTGTGCGACACGGTCAATGGCTTGACTTGTTGGCATAGAACGGGCCACACCGCAGAGTCCTTGATGATAACCCGGGATCAGTTGTGCATTGGCTGCCATAATGGCAAGTGAGTCACTGGGTGTCACATAGGTGTTATTACCTAAGATAAGATTCCGGTCACCATCGCCGTCAGATGCCGCGCCGAAAACAGGGGCGCTAGGGCTAAACATAAGGGCGGCTAAGGTCTGTGCTTGCGTTAAATTAGGGTCAGGATGACCTCCGCCAAAGTCTTCTAAAGGGGTGGCGTTAATGACCGATCCCGGAGGTGCGTTTAACATGGTTTCGAAGATATGTTTGGCATAAGGGCCTGTCACAGCATGCATTGCATCAAAACATAAACTAAGGGATTTATTGGTGATGACTTTTCGTAAAAGATCGAAATCAAAAATCTCGGTCATGAGTTGAGCGTAGTCGGTGACAGAATCAATGACTGAAACAGTGAGGGTGTCAATTTCAAGCTGGTGAATTTTATGGATATCAATGTCGTCAAAAGTTGCGCGATAGTAACGATTTATTTTAAGCGTTCTGGCGAAGATAGCATCGGTTAATGGTTCCGGCGCTGCACTACCGCTAGCAATATTGAATTTAATACCAAAATCTTTGTCTGGACCGCCAGGGTTATGGCTTGCCGATAAAATAAAACCACCAAAGGCTTGGTATTTTCTAATTAAATGCGAAACGGCTGGGGTGGAGAGTAAGCCTTGGTGCCCGATGAGTAAGTGATGGCAACCGTTAGCCGCTGCAATTTTGATGATGATTTGGATCGCATGACGATTGTAAAATCGACCATCACCACCAATGACGAGAGTTTGCCCCTTATAATCGGTCATGCAGTCAAAAGTGGCTTGAATATAATTTTCTAAATAGTTGGGCTGTTGAAAGCACTTAACTTTTTTTCTTAGTCCTGAGGTTCCAGGTTTTTGATCATGGTAGGGTTGTGAACTGACAGTAGTTATTTGCATTTTAAAACAGCTAATGAGTGTTGAGGGCAGTGTAAAGACCGATTCTTAAATAGTAAAGCGAAACGTGTGGTTAGGTTTGTATTTGTTGTTGTGGTATGCATTACAATTAGATTCGGCAATGTTAAGTTGTATAATAGTCTGTAAAGGAGGTCTGACATTTGCACCATAATAGTGATTTGATTTGTGGTTTTCCTGCACTAGTCAATATGGACTCTAAAGTTCTTGTGTTAGGGTCAGCGCCCAGTCAGGATTCACTTAAGAAACAGCAATATTATGGTCATGACCGTAATACATTTTGGTTTATTATAGCGTCTTTATTTGATACTCAAGAATTAACGACTTATGAGCAGAAGGTCACTCTGTTATTAAACCAAGGAATTGCTGTTTGGGATGTTCTACAAAGCTGCCAACGCGAAGGGAGTTTAGATGCGAATATTAATCCGCAAACCATAACGGTTAATGATTTTAATGTTTTTTTTAAAACATACCCTTTAGTAAGAACAGTGTTTTTTAATGGTCAGGCAGCCGAGAAAATTTTCCAACGCCGTGTATTGCCTGAACTAGCATATGGATTAGATTATTATCGATTACCGTCGACGAGTCCTGCCTATGCAGCAATGACGCTGGATGAAAAGAAAAAGCAGTGGCAACAAATTTTAGTAATGCTTTAATAGCGATTTGTCGTTAATGGTATTGCAGTAAGGTAATTTAGGAGGTCGATTGGAAGCATTATCAATGTGGGAGAATGTGGTTCTAGGAATAATTGCTTTAGGCGTGTTATTTCTATTCATCCCTAATATAAAGTCATCTATGAGAAGAAATCGTGATGTTCCCTCAGACTGGATGGGGGCCATTATACCGATTGGAGTAGTAGTTATATTTGTTGTTTTTTTATTGGTTGTAGGATGATATGAAAGAGTTAGAGTCGATGGAGTTTGAAAAGCCAAGTCGTTCGCAATTAAAGCGGGAAGACCAAGCTTTACAAGTGATGGCAAAAGAATTAGTGGCGTTATCACCAGCTAGTTTAGCAACCTTAAAGTTATCTGAGCAGTTAACGGATGCGATAACTGCGGGTGCGGCTATGCCGCCAAATAAAGGCGCTCGAAAAAGGCAGCTTAAATATATTGCGGGGATATTACGCGTAATTGAAATGGATGTCATTCAAGAACGTTTGGATGTATTAAAAAATAAAAGTGCTCATTCTGCACGTGAGTTGCATAAGGTAGAGCATTGGCGAACCCGGTTACTGTCAGAGGATAAAGCGGCTTTAACGGAATTATTAGATGTACATCCAGAAGCGGATATACAATATTTACGTCAGTTGGTGCGTGCCGCTAAAAAAGAAATGGCGCTGGGTAAGCCCGCAAAGTCAGCACGATTATTGTTTAGGCTGTTAAAAAGTTTATTTGATGAAACCGATCAACTAAGCTGAAATAAATCCAGTTGTTGAGGGTGGCAAATAGTGCTCTTGGGTTCTAAGGATGAAAAGCTGATACCCAGCAACCGAACTTTTCGTTGGCCAATGGCCGTTTTCTTGATCAATGCAGTCAGAATTTCTTGCTCAAGCCCTTGATCGGTTAGGTGTTCATGACCGGTTCGGCTACGAGTAATTTGCTCAAAGTTCTCATATTTTACTTTAAGGGTAACGGTCAAGGCGTTAAGCTCTTTTTTTTGTAATTTTGCAAAAGCAGTTGAAAATAAACACTTAATAGATTGTTCAATAACCCTAGGGTCACTGAGATCATGAGTAAATGTTTTTTCAATACCGACTGATTTTATGGTTCGGTATGGACGAACAGGGCGGTTATCTTCATTGTGCGCGATGTGGAAGTAATGTACTCCGGTTTTGCCAAAATGGTGTTGTAATTGTTCTTTGCTTAATGCTTTGAGGTCTTTCCCCGTATAAATACCCAGAGCGTGCATTTTTTGTTCAGTAGCTTGGCCGATACCATGGAATTTACCGATGGGTAATTGTTCAATAAATTGGGATCCTTGTTTGGGTGTAATCGTAAAAAGCCCATTAGGCTTGTTTATATCAGAAGCTATTTTGGCTAGGAATTTATTATAAGAAATACCCGCGGATGCTGTGAGTTGTGTTTTTTGCTTTATTTTTTGAATAATGTCTTGAGCGATGCGTGTTGCAGAATGATTAAAATGATCAGTCGTGGTCACGTCAAGATAGGCCTCATCTAATGAGACCGGTTCAACGAGTTCAGTATATTCTTTAAATATGGCTCGAATTTGTTCCGAGACGTCTCGGTAGGCGTCGAACCTCGGTTTTACAAATATAGCATGGGGACATAAACGTAAGGCTGTAGATGATGGCATAACAGAATGAATGCCAAAAGCACGGGCTTCATAACTACATGTGGCAACGACACCTCGGCTATTAGGCAAACCACCGACAATGAGCGGTTTGTTTCGGTATTGTGGAAAGTCACGTTGTTCGACGGCAGCAAAAAAAGCATCCATATCGATATGAATGATTTTTCTTGGATTTATTTGTGCATCCATTAGGTAACGGCGAAAAAGGGGCGGTCAAAGACTTTTCAGTCTTAGCGGTGGGTATTAGATTTGTTTTCTAAGATCTCCGTCAAAGACCACTCCGAAAAAGGAAAGGGTAGTCGTTCGCTGTTGAAGGTTAAAAATAATACGATATCGTAGAGGTAGATTGATAATTTTTTACCAAAACCCAGAATGTTAGTATTCGGGTTGCCAGTGAATAGCATTGATGCGATTTGAAGAAGGATAATGAGTTGCAATACTATTTGAACCAAACCGACAATGACAGCAAAGATAGCCATAAAGAAAATACGTTTCCAAGTGCTTATTTTTTGGAGGTTTTGATTAAAATCCTCTTTCATGTGTACGTTCCCTTAAAAGTAATAAGTAGCGAAAATCCAAAACGGTAATTTTATCCGCGCATCATAATGTCGCGTAAATCCAAGGTTGCGGCATTAGCTCGCGTAATATAAGTCGCCATGGTTAGCGAGTAATTGGATAAAATACCGAAACCATCACCATTCAGAATCATAGGGCTCCAGATCGGGGTAATCGCTTTTTCTAATTCGTGAATCACACGCTTCATCGTTTCAGATGCATTTTTATTGGCTAGAACGTCACCGAAATCGTGTTCGACGGCTTTAAGGAGATGGACAAGTGCCCAGGTGGCTCCGCGCGCTTCCCAGAAAACATCATCAATTTTTATCCATGGTGTTTGTTTCATAGCCGCATAACGTTGGTTGATGCCATCCGATTGGAGTCGGCCGGTACTGGCAATTAAACGGGCAGAGAGGCCGCCTAAACGCTTTTCAACAACTTCAAAATATTGCCTTAGATTGTCAGCGCGCGAATAAAATTGAGCGCGATTGTTGAGCAGACGACCCATATAACCTTTGAGGGCTTTCGCGCCTTTGCTATATTCGCCTTCTGTTGAAGGGAGTGCCCAAGAATTGTGTTGATAGTAAAATGACGGTTCTGCTTTTGCTAAATCGGAATCTTCATTAGATTGAGATTGTGAGCGGGCGAATTGATTTCTAAGTGCTGTTGCGCCATCACGAATCATCACTAAGGCGCCAAATTCCCAGCTGGGCATATTGTCCAGAAATACACTGGGGGGAGCAATGTCATTACTTAAGTAACCCCCGTTTTTTTCTAAAATGGTATCGGCAAGAACGGAAAGTGTATTGCTATAAACATAGCCAGTAGGGAGTGCTCGTGTAGTCGTTTTTTTGGCTGTTTTAAGGGCTTCTTTTTGCACATTGAATTGGTTAGGTTCCAGTGAGATATATTGTGCAAAGATAGTGGTTAAAATGATGGCGACTAGAAAAAAGAAGCCTGTTGCCCAGAGAGCTCCACGGTATCTAATATTATCAATAAGTGTACGGAACGTCATAGTGTGTGCTTTACCTGTGTTATCAGATCGTTAAAGAAATCATTATGATCATTATATTATCAGAAAAGATAAGATAAGTTATTGAAACTGATATTTTTTAAGGAAAAAAGGAGGCGTTATAACCTTGAGAAGCCTACTTTTTAGCACGCGGGTGAGTATTGTCATAAACAGCGATTAAATGCTGAAAATCAAGATGGGTATATATTTGTGTTGTGCTAATTTTACTATGCCCCAGTAATTCCTGAACTGCGCGTAGATTTTGACTGGATTCTAAAAAATGGCTGGCAAAGGAGTGGCGTAGCATGTGGGGGTGGATATGGACAGGGCTATTGTTTTTTTTACACCATTGGCTTAGTCGACTTTGTACGCTACGGTTGCTCAGGCGTTTTCCGTGTTGGCTAAGAAAGAGTGCAGGATTGTTATCATCGTTGAGAGTGAGTCGTATAGGCAGCCACTTTTCTAGCGCGGAGAGTGCTTTCGCCCCAATAGGTACTAAGCGACTTTTATGTCCTTTCCCGTGCTGAATAGTGACCATTTGTTCGGAAAAATCGATATCTACAAGATTTAATTCAGTGAGTTCTGCTAGCCGAAGGCCACAGGAATAGAATACTTCAAAGATAGCAAGGTCACGGGTTTCTAGTATGGATTGTGGTTGTGTTTCAAGTAAGCCATGAATTTGATCAACATCAAGTGTTTTAGGCAGAGCGTTGTTGGTCTTTGGTGCGCGCAGATAGCGAGCGGGATTGTCCTGTAAGTGCTCGTTTTTAATGAGGTAATTAAAGAAACTTCGGATGGCCGATAATTCTCTCTGTAAACTTTTTCCGCTGAGTCCTAGGCGGTGGCGGCCAGCAATATGATTTCTGATATCAAGGTATTGTAGTGTCGACCAGTGCGTAATTGATTTTTGCTCGCAAAAAAGCGTGAGTTGTTTAAGGTCTCGGCGGTAGTGCGTTAACGTGTTTTTGGAGGCTCGTTTTTCATAGCGGAGATAGTCAAAAAAGTGAGTGAGTAAGATAAGGGCTTCAGGACTCATGAGTTTAACCGTATTGTTTTCGTGGTGCGGGCTATTTTAGGTGGTAGGAACATTATCTGTTGGGTTTAGACAGGTAATCAGTCGCGTGGCGATAATTTCACTGATTTGAGTTAGGAAAAGGTGGCCCATATCCGCGTGATAGCGTTCTTTTTCACGGCTTCCTATGGCAATAATGCCTTCTAACCCAGTAAAGTTCATCGGTATTAGGGCGCAGGATCTAATTTGTAAGGCATTCTCTGCAAACAGTATTCGTGTTTGATTGATGGGTGGTTTGCCACATTTGGGTTGATTTAAGGCAAGAACCTCTTTGAAGGCGAGGGCTTCTTTGCTGTCTTTATCAATGAAAATTTTTGCTGAGTTTGGGGCGCTGTGTTTTTGTTCATCAAAAATTTTAACGGTAAAAAAATCGCTTAAAAAACAATTGTTGAAGACTTCATTTAAGTTATTGACCAGGGTGTCAATTGTGTGAGAGTCAAGGGTTGCTAGAGTCAACTCATGCATGCGTTGTGCGGTGAGATCATTTTCTTTAGCGATATCAATTAATTCTATAAATTGTCCTTCGACGTGTTGGTGTTTAGCTCTGAAAATTTCAAGTTGTTTAGCGACTAAGGACACAGCCGGGCCACTGAGGTGAGGGATGGAAAGGGTTTCTAATAACTCGAGATTATTATGAAAAAAGCTAGGGTTTTTTTCGAGGTAGGTTTTGACGTCAGTCTCGGTTATTTTGAGTGCCATGATGTAGTTTCCGTATTACAGTGTAATCGTTCCGTTAAAAACAGGGGTCGCCGAACCGGTCATAAAAACGGGTGTGTTACGTCCTTGCCACTGAATAGTTAGCTTTCCGCCCGGTAATTCAACGCGTACTTCTTTTTCTAACATATCTCTTTCAACACCGCAAATCACAGCGGCGCATGCTCCACTGCCACAGGCTAATGTTTCACCGGAGCCACGTTCATAAACACGGAGTTTAATGCGGCTGGGGGTGATGATTTGCATAAATCCAATATTGGCACGCTCAGGAAAAATAGGATGGTTTTCAAGCACTTTTCCAAGCGTGTCGACAGGAGCGCTCTCAATATCGTTAACGATGATAACCGCGTGAGGATTCCCCACAGATACGGCGGAAAAAGACCATACCGTCGTGTCAATGGTGATGTTATATAGGGGCGATGCCGGTGATGAAGTGATGAGAGGTATTTGTTCTGGATTGTGTTTAGGTAGTCCCATGTTCACAGTAATTAAGTCATTCTGGGTGAAACTGAGTAATAATTGACCTGCCCCTGTGTCGACAAGGATATTGTTTTTTAAGGATAATTTTTGGTCGCGAACAAAACGAGCAAAACAGCGTGCACCGTTACCGCATTGAGAAACTTCACTGCCATCAGCGTTAAAAATACGGTATTTAAAGTCAGCCGATGAGTCAGGAGAACTGGCTTCAACCAAGAGTAATTGATCACAGCCAATACCAAAATTCCGGTTGGCGATAAAACGTATTTGTGCAGCACTAAGGTTTATCGTTTGATTGATAGCATCAATAACCACAAAGTCATTGCCGAGGCCGTGCATTTTTGTGAAAGCTATTGGCGTCATAATGCTAAAAGACTCGGGGATAAACTGTGTTTGCGATTTATTTTAACCCTTACATTCATGGCAGCAAGCTTTCCCCTTGCCATAAACTGGCTATTGATTCTCGTTTTCGAATAAGGTGAGCTTGATTTCCATCAACTAAAATTTCAGGAGGGCGAGGTCGTGAGTTGTAGTTTGAACTCATTGAAAAACCATAAGCACCCGATGATCGAACGGCTAATAAGTCATTAGGGGAGAGTGCTAGAGAGCGCTCTTTGCCAAGGAAGTCACCAGTCTCACAAACAGGGCCGACAATATCCCATTGTTTTGTGGGTGCCGTTGAGCGTGCGTTGACAGGAATAATAGCTTGCCAAGCATTATAGAGGGCTGGGCGTAATAAATCGTTCATGGCGGCATCAACAATGGCGAAGTTTTTGGCTTCAGTGGGTTTTAGGTACTCAACTCGTGTGACTAAGATGCCCGCATTACCGGCAATGGCTCGTCCAGGCTCAAGGAGTATTTTGATGTTTCTACCCGCTAATTTTTTCAAGAGTGCATCAATATAGTCTTTAGGATCCGGCGGGGTTTCATGTTGATAGCAAATACCTAGTCCACCACCTAGGTCAAGGTGCTCAACGGTTATGTTTTGGTTGCTGAGTCGGTCTACGAGCAATAAAACCTTGTCTAGTGCATCAAGGAAAGGACCCGTTTCTGTAAGTTGTGAACCGATATGACAGTCAATACCCAGAATCTTGATATTCGTCAATGAAGCCGCGTGTTGATAGTGCGTAAAGGCCTCATTGATATCAATACCAAATTTATTTTCTTTTAACCCGGTAGAGATGTAAGGGTGTGTCTTGGCATCAACATTAGGATTTACTCGGATAGAGATGTTAGCAATGCATCCCCGTTCTTTGGCAAGCGTGTTGATGCGATCGATTTCTTCACTGACTTCGATGTTGAAGCAGTGAATACCTGCATCCAGTGCTGCTCTGATTTCATCTTCACGTTTTCCCACGCCTGAAAAAACTATTTTTTTAGGGTCTCCGCCAGCAGCGATAACGCGCTCCATTTCTCCGATGGAAACAATATCAAAGCCAGAACCTAAGCGAGCCAGTAAGTTTAAAATAGCAATATTCGAAGAAGCCTTCATGGCATAGCAAATCAAGTGGGGGTGATTGCCAAAGGCGTGGTCAAAGGCCTTCCAGTGTCGTTCCAGTGTGGCACGTGAATAGATGTAACAGGGTGAGCCATAGTGTTCGGTGATTTCGCTAATTGAACACTGTTCAGCAAAGAGTTGCTCGTCCTGATAATTAAAATAATCCATAGTTATTGTGTGTCAGCTGGTGGGAGGTTATCAGGGATATATAGTGGTCCCATTTGTCCACAGGCCGAGAGTAAAAGTGCTGCACATAATAAGCAAATAATTTTTTGGGTAAACATAAGTTTAATTTTTATAAATAAATTCAGGTAGCCAAGTGGCTAACGAGGGCCAATAGGCTAATAACGCTAACATAGATAATTGAATCAGAATAAAGGGCATTACGCCACGATAAATTTGCATTGTTGTGATTTCAGCTGGCGCAACACCGCGGAGGTAAAAAAGCGCAAAACCAAAGGGAGGGGTTAGGAATGAGGTTTGTAGGTTAATAGCAATCATGATTCCTAGCCAAATAGGATCAATGCCCATACTTAAGAGAATAGGGCCGATGATGGGTACAATCACAAAAGTAATTTCGATAAAATCCAGTACAAAACCCAGTGCAAACATGACGAGCATGACTAAAAATATAGCGCTTATTTTACCCCCAGGTAAGTCAGATAATAATTCAATGATTATTTCATCACCATTAAAGCCTCGAAAGACCAGTGAAAATAAAGCGGCTCCGATGAGGATCATAAAGACCATGCTGGTGATCTTTGTGGTGCTTTGCATCACAGAACGTAGCGTTGGGAGCGATAATTTTTTGCGTAAGAAAGATAATAACAGTGCACCGCTTGCCCCGACAGAGGCCGCTTCAGTGGGTGTTGCAATACCGCTAATAATAGAGCCTAAAACGGCAAACATGAGCAGCAGAGGGGGCAGGAGTCCTGCAAATAATTGCTGGTAATTGGTTTCACGGGGGGTGTTCTTGTCTATGCGGGTAGGCATAGATTCAGGTTTGAAGTGGGCAGTTAGGATGATGTAGAGTAGATAAAAAAAGACCAGCCCTAATCCCGGTATTAGCGCACCTGCAAACAAGTCGCCGACTGAGACGGTCTCCGGTGCAAAGATTCCCATATCAAGTTGGGCCTGTTGGTAAGCGGTTGAGATAACATCACCCAGTAACACCAATACAATTGAAGGCGGAATGATTTGACCCAAGGTTCCTGAGGCACAAATAGTTCCGCAAGAAATAGCCGGGTCATATTGATTGCGTAACATGGTGGGCAGTGATAAGAGACCCATTGTGACAACTGTCGCGCCAACAATACCAGTGCTTGCAGCCATTAACATGCCAACGAGAGTCACAGCAATACCGAGACCGCCGCGTGTGGAACCGAATAAATCAGCCATACTTTCCAGCAGATCTTCAGCCAATTGAGCGCGCTCTAGCATGACACCCATAAAGACAAAGAGGGGTACGGCAATTAATGTTTCATTATTGAGTATGCCGAATAAACGATTGGGTAGGGCATGCAAAAAGGCCGTGTCAAAGAGGTCGAGTTGAATGCCTACAGTGGCAAAGCCGAGAGCTGTTCCACTTAAAGCAAAAGCAACAGGGAAGCCTGAAAGTAGAACGATAAAGACGGTAAGAAACATCCAAAAAGCTAAGTATTCTTCCATGGGTTATGACGCGGTGTTTAGGGGAATGCCAATGGCAGAAAAAAGGCTTTTAATGGCTAGTGAAATTGCTTGTAGGAGCAGTAGAGCAGCCATAATAATGATAGTGCTTTTAAGGAGATAAACGGCGGGTAACCCCCCTGAGTTCCGCGATGATTCTTGAATCGCCCAAGAATCAGCAACATATTCCCAGCTGCTAATGATAATAAAAAGACAAACGGGGATTAACAAAAAAAGGGTGCCGAGAAGATCAACCCAGCCTTGTGTTTTTTCGTTAAAGCGGTGATAAAAGATGTCTACTCGAACGTGGGCATTATGTTTGAGTGTATAGGCCGCTCCTAGCATAAAAATTAGGGCGTGCATGTAAGAGATAGATTCTTGTGTGGCAATGGAGCCAATATTAAAGCAGTACCGAAGTATAACAACGATAACCGATACCATAACAATGGCAAGCGTAAGCCATGACGTACCTCGACCAATTTGTTCATTTAATGTGTCAATGATTTTTATGGTGCATTGACCGAAAGTAACTAACGAGCTCATGATAATTAGACGAGTAAAAAACGACTAATTTTAACTGAAAACAAGGCGTTAAAGTATTTTAAACAGAACACTTTTTAAAAAACAGTAACGGCATTGGATTTAAAATTCAGCCAAACCTCATCGCCAATGTTGAGTTTTAAATCATCTGAGGCTTGATGCGTTATCATGGCATGAAATATTTCACCGGCCTTAATGGTGACGCGCACATTATTTAAGTCCTCGATAATCGCAGTAATTTTTCCTTGAAAATGATTCCTCATGCTGGAGGAAAGCGCTAATCTGGATAGGACTATTTGCGAGGGGTCTATTGAAATGTGTGTGCCCGTTGTTGTTTGGTCTGGCGGGATTAGCGTGAGTTGTGTTGTTTTAAAATAGTTATTGGAAAGTTGCCCTGCAAATATATTAATCATCGCGTTGGGAACCGGTTTTCCAGCGGCTAGTGTAATAACTTCATCGCTAAGGGCAGAGCCCTGGAGGTGATTGTGGGTGCTGAAAATTAGCGTTTTTTGGTAGTCCTTTACAAAACTTTCAAGATTATTTTTACTGGCTTGGTCTAAATAGCTAAAAGGTTCGTCTAAGATGAGAACGTCGGGCGTCAAGGCTAGTGCACGGGCCAGTGCAGATTTTTGTTTTTCGCCATCGGATAATTCATCGACGGTGCGATGAGCAAGATTTGTAATGCCTAGATAATCTAAGCTCGTTGCAATACGTTCAGCGTGTAGTGATGTTGGAATACAACGAATTTTTAATGCTGTTGAGATGTTTTGTTTGACCGTACCCTGTAGTAAGTAGGGGCGTTGCGTTAAAAAAGCAATTTGTTTTCGATAAGTGGGTGCTTGCTTAGGAAAGGTAGGGAGGCCTAAAAAGTCAAGTTGTCCCTCACGGGGGGGTATGACAAAAGCAAGAATGTTGAGTAGGGTGCTTTTACCCGAACCATTAGCACCAAAGAGTGCAGTAATTTGGTTCGATTTTATTGACAGCGATTTAATATGTAGTGTTTCTTTTAGGTCATAATTGAATTTAAGGTTGGTCAATTGGTAGGCATGATTCATAATCTCATATTGTACATGAGCACATAAAAGAACGCTGAATGATGTCGATTTAAAGTAGTTCTAAGTGTTTATATTTGAAGATTAGGTATGCGTTTTGGGCGGTTTAAATTAACCTAAAATGAGGATTTTTTCTATTGGGATACCGAGATGATTAAAAGATGTTTTTTTGTTTTTATATGTAATGCTGTTTTTTCAGTATGTGTGGCAGATGCAGCCATTTTGCGGGTGGCAACAACGACAAGTACTGAAAATTCAGGACTGCTTTCAGTATTGCATCCGGTTTTTGAAAAAAGTAATGGGGTTCGTTTAAACGTTATTGCTGTGGGCACAGGAAAAGCATTACAGTTGGGAGCAAATGGCGATGTCGATGTGGTTTTAGTGCATGCGCCTGCAGCCGAAGTCGCTTTTATGAATGCGGGATTTGGCATTCATCGTGAAGCGGTTATGCATAATGATTTTGTTATCGTGGGTCCGGCCAGCGACCCTTTGGAGCTGCACCAATTAAGTACCCCGAATGAAGTGATGAAAAAAATCGCTAGCGGACAAGGTGTATTTATTTCCAGAGGAGATGATTCGGGGACACATAAAAAAGAAAATAGTCTTTGGCAGCAGGTGGGTATTAACCCTAAGGGGCACTGGTATTTGTCTGTTGGTCAGGGCATGGGGGCGGTCTTACGCATGGCTAATGAAAGTGGGGCTTATACGTTAACAGACCGAGGGACATACCTTGCCTATCAAGGTAAAGTGGCATTAGAGATTGTTTTCCAAGGTGATCCAAAGCTTAATAATCCTTACCATGTCATGGCGATAAACCCTAAACGGCATCCGCATGTTAAGTTTGATTTGGCGCAGCAGTACATTGCTTTTTTGATTAGTGAGGAGAGCCAAAAAATCATTAATAATTTTAAGCGTAAAGGGCAGGTGCTCTTTTACGGTGATAGAAGTAAAGGACAGCCTTAATGATTTTATGATTTAGAGTCATGAATAAAAAATTATTAGCCCATAAAATCGAAGAGTTTAGTGGCAGAACCTTTGAAATTGAGAAAATAATCCCTGTTAGTGGAGGGAGTATTAATGCCTCTTATCAAATTGTAGGGGGCAAACAGCGGTATTTTATTAAATTAAACGATGCGGGTTTACGGTCGATGTTTGAGGCTGAATATGCCGGTCTAGAGGCGCTTTATTCAACCCAAACGGTTTCAGTGCCGCAGCCATTGTTGAGTGGCGTTATCGATGATAGAAGTTTTTTGTTGTTGACCTTTGTAGAATTTGGTTCGAGCACAGCTCAGTCTGAGCAGTCTTTGGGGGAACAATTAGCAGAACTTCATCGTTTACAGCAGCCTTTTTTCGGCTGGCACAGAGATAATACCATTGGGTCTACCGTGCAAAAAAACAGCCCTAGTACGGATTGGCTAGTTTTCTGGAAGGATCAGCGACTAGGGTTTCAGTTGGAGCTGGCTCTTTGTAATGGCTACGGGCGCCGATTGCAACAATCTGGACAATCCCTGAGGGAGATCATGTCGGTCTTTTTTACCGATTATCAACCGATGCCATCTTTATTGCATGGGGATTTATGGGCGGGAAATGTGGCTGTAGATAAAACGGGTTTGCCGATTATCTTTGATCCAGCTTGTTACTACGGTGACCGTGAGACTGATATGGCAATGACCGAGTTATTTGGTGGATTTAGTGCGGGGTTTTACAGCGCTTATAACGCATCATTTAAGCTAGATGCGGGGTATGGTGTACGTAAGAATCTTTATAATTTGTATCATGTTTTGAATCATTTAAATTTATTTGGTGCGGGTTATCTCAATCAGGCACAGAATCTTATTGACCGACTATTGGCTGAAGTTAAATAAAACCGTTCTGCACTTGGCACAACGGTTTTATTTGGGCCCGTTTTAGTGTGTTTCTTTATACCAACTGTAGAAGAAGTAGCCTGCACCGATCAAGATAAGTAAGGCGAAAATCCATTTAATGTAGGACGCGCTCTCTTGTTCTTTTACGGTATCCTTAAATTGAAATTTTGTTAAGACACCGAGGCTGGGGTCTTTTAAGTCAATCGTAATTTTGTTTGCAGCTAAGTGAGTAAATTGGATTTCACCGCCATCAAAGGCTTTACTGTTTCTTTTTCCGCCACCGCGACTGTGCGGGATGATAGATAAATTGCTAAAAGTCGCTTGTGAAATTGCTTCAGCCAGTTCTTTTTCTATGGTTCGAGTGTCTTTGTTTTTGGTTGCAATATGGATAGGTTGCCCGTTATCAATACTAATGGTAATGCCGCCGCCGGTTGCTTGAGTTTGTTTAGGTGGGGCAAAAGCGTCAATATAGGCAATATCAGCAAAGTAGACCATATCAACAGAGAAATTAACAGCAGCAGCGCCAAAGGATTGTCCGGCTAAGTCGTAGGTCAATTTTTGGTTGGCGTAGTCTCTGGCAGTAACGCGGGTAAATGAAAAATTGGCATTATTGCTGATAGTAACTTCTGGTTGTTTTTTAGGATTTTCAGCGCTAACACCCCGTGAGTTTGGGTAAAGTTCTTCAAGCGCATCATACATGGCTGATTTTAATTTTTTAGCCGAGCTGACTGCGGTATCTGGGCGCAATGTGTCAGGGCCAGTAATAAAAGCCATGGCAGTAGATTCATACGTTCTATCATTATTATGGCGCCACTGCACCGTTAAAGAGAATAAAGAATCGCCTGTTTTGGTAATAGGGCCTTCCACAGAGATATGGATTTTATCTTGTCCTGCAGCGTTTGCGTGTACCCATTCGAGCGGTAATAAACAAAGCCCAATCATCAGTGTAAAGGTTTTTATTTTGTAAGTGATCAAGAGGGTCTCCTGTCTTTAATGGTTAATTTGTACTAAACCATTAAAGTAATGGCTATTAGTAGAAAATATTTTAGCTAATTAAATCTGACAAAGCGATAGGGCAAATTGTCACATAAAAATAAGTTAAAACAATGAGCGAATGATTGACAGTCAATATTCTATTGTTTGACTTATATGTTATCAGATTGTCTTGTAGAAAATCGGCATAGGGTTAAAAAAAGCGCAGTGGATAGACCCGCTGAGGCAAATAACATGCACATAACCATAATTTGGTAACGTGCCGCAATGGTAGGCGCAATACCCGATAATATTTGTCCACTCATCATGCCGGGTATGGAGACTAAGCCAACAGCGAAAAGCGAATTAGTTATGGGTATAAGAGCAGTACTAAAGGCAATGTTACGGGCTTGTTGATAGCTTTGTTGATGAGCCAGTTCGTTATTGAATCTTTCGGCCGCAAGGCTGATAGCATTCATTGCATTAGCGAAAATCATTCCTGACAAAGGGATGATGAATTGAGGCTGAAACCAGGGCGATAATTGTAATACCCCAAAGATTATAATGGCTAGTGTGATGCCACCGCCGAGTGAAATAGCGGCGAGTGCCTTAAAGAAGAGATCTCTTCGTTGCTGTTGAACTTCATTTAAAGAGATCCAACTGGCGGCCACAACCATGACGAGTAAAACAACAGCAATCACCCACGGCGTTTCGGTGTTGAATAGGAAAGTTAGGCAATAGCCAATGGTAAGTAATTGCAGCCACATTCTAGATAGTGCATAAAGGGTTTTTTTTATGCCTAGAGACCAATAAACAAAAAAGGCGAAAACCAGTGCAACTGGGATAAAGGAAATGACTAAGTTGAGTAATGAAATTGGTGGAATAACAGAGTCCATGAATGGTTTTTTAATAAAGCAGCGAGTGTTTCGGCCGTAAAATAATTAGCCGTAGGCCATTTACCAGCTCAGTAGTTGCCATTTGGGTAGGCGAGAACCTTTTTCAAGATCAGAATGGCGCATTTCCATATTGCCATCACCATCAATATCGACCAGATAATAGGCCGGGCCGTATTCAGGTATGATCTTAACTTTATAGAGCTCACCGTTAACGCGGTATTCATGGATGGTTTTGCCAGCGCGCCGAATAATTGTAATATCGGGAACCACCATGTTGTCGCCACTTTGAACGGGCAGTGGTAGTTCTGGTGGCTCAGGTAGCGGTACGGGTTCTGCCAAGGTTTGTGCAGACAGAGTTTGTAACGGCCCCATAAAAGTGAGGGCAGTAGCTAAATAATATCTCAATGTTAAGCGCTTCATTTTAATGATAATACCATAGCTAAATGACTGCCTCCAATAACTAAATATAGGGTCCGTAACAGGAAAAAAGGGTTTGAACTTGTTTTAGGGGGCTAGAACACGTATGGTTTTGCCCTGAATAATGACATTATTCGCTATAATGCTATTTCAGTTATGTAGAGCCAAAGCGTGTTGGTTCTACGCACATGTAAGGGATAAAGTGAAATGACCGGTGAAAAAGAGCTTCATAAAATTGTTATTGTCGGCGGTGGCGCCGGAGGTTTGGAACTGGCATCCAGTCTAGGTCGAAAGTTGGGGCGCAATAACAAGGCAGAAATTACCTTAGTAGACGCATCTTATACGCATATTTGGAAGCCGTTGTTGCATGAAGTGGCTGCCGGTTCTTTTGCGGAAGCGGATGAAATAGAATACTTAGCGCAAGCGCATCGTTGTCATTTCCAGTTTCGTTTAGGGCGTATGGAAGGTCTCGATCGAGAAAATAAAGCGATCTTTGTGAGTCCAACAGTCACAAAAAATGGTGACGAAATTATTCCCAAGCGGGTTTTTAATTACGACACATTGGTTATTAGTGTCGGTAGCGTTAGTAATATATTTAATGTCAGTGGCGTTAATGAGCACTGTTTATTTCTTGATACGCCTTATCAGGCTTATCGTTTTCAGAAAAGATTAGTTGAGCGTTATATTCGGACGCATACCAAGGATCAAAGTAAAAATAAATGTTTGTCTATTGCTATTATCGGAGCAGGGGCGACAGGCGTTGAATTATCAGCAGAGCTTTTAGATGTTAAGAAACAATTTTCAATGTACGGCTTGGATGACATTACGGTTAAAGTAACGATTATCGATACGGCAACTCGTTTATTGCCGGCACTCTCGGAGAAATTGGCTTTAGCCGTTCATAAGCAGTTACTTAAGCTCGGTGTAGAATTAAGATTAGGCCAGCAAGTGGTGGGCGTAACAGAAAAAGGGGTGCGTTTAAAGAACGGTGATATTGTTTTGGCTGATATTAAAGTCTGGGCAGCAGGCATTAAAGGTCCTGATTGGTTAGCGGATTTAGACGGTTTAGACGTTAATAGGATTAATCAGTTGGTTGTTAAGCAGACGTTGGAAACCACAGAAGATAGTGATATTTTTGCAATGGGTGATTGTGCCGCTTGCCCATGGCCAGGACATGACCGAACTGTACCCCCGCGAGCACAAGCCGCGCATCAACAAGCGAGCACCTTGGCAAAGACATTGATTAACCGTGTTCAGGGTACGCATGAAACGATAGATTATGTTTACCGTGATTATGGCTCATTAGTGGCTCTGGGACGGCATTCAACGGTGGGTAGTTTAATGGGTAATTTGATGGGTTCTGTGAGCGTGGGAGGGCTGATTGCCCGTTTAGTTTACTTGTCGTTATATAAAATGCATCAAATAGCTATTCATGGTTATTTTCGAACGGCGATGTTAACGTTATCTAATTTGTTTAGGCGTAGTACGCATGCGCGTATTAAAATGCACTAGTTTTTTAAGATTTTATTGGGATAGTTATGTTTGAAGTAGAGTACGATTTAGTAGAAGACGATTTAATCCATTTCAATGAAAAGCGATTTTCAGGAAGTGAACAAGCCAGAAAAAGAATGCGATTTGGGCAGGGGATTGTGCCCGCCATTTTGGTTATGATTGGGATTTTTTATGGCCTTTTACTTAAAGATGAATACACCGGTTTATTTACGGTTGTCTTTGCTTTAGTGTTGGTTTTTGGTATGCCGTATTTTAGTCGGTGGGACATGCGTAGACGGTTTAGGAGCCAGTATAGCGAAGAAGAAAAAGCTCATATTTTAGGGCATTATAAATTAACTATTGAACCGAAAGTATTGGTGGAAGTCTCGCCTTCGGGTGAAAATACCATGGCATGGAAGGAATTGTTACGTGTTGAATACGGTGAAAAATATGTTTATATCTATATTGATATCGATACGGCATTAGTTATTCCGGTTCGTTCTGTGACGTCAGGGGATTTGGAAAAGTTCTCTGAGCAGGCTGATAAGTTGATAGACCGCTATAGTTAGCGGTCATGGGTGATTTTTTAAAAAGCAATACGGTGCTAAAACGGTGTTGCTTTTTTAATTGCCGATGACAACAGTAAAGCCTTCAAAAACGGGGTGTTCCTGATATACCGCACTATTTTTCCCCGCGTTTTTATGCGCGGACCTAAAGGCCTCTGATTTGGTCCATTGGCTGAAGTCTTCTTTTGAATGCCATGTGCTATGAGAAATGTAAAGGGTATGGGATGGTTCCGCATTTCCTTTTGCCAAATGAAATTTTATAAAGCCCGTTACGTCTTCTAAGTGTGAATCTCTGTCTCGCCACATCGTTTCAAATTCATTTTCTTTGCCACGGTTAATTTTAAATCGGTTGATGGCTATATACATAATATCGGTCCTTCTTATTAAGGTGTATTTAAGGTCTGAGTCGGTATTTAAACAGATTATATTTTCTGATCACAATAGAATCGTTACCATGGATTTATTATGTAACACGACCAAGGGTTGTGTTCTATGGTTTGAGCCCTAATTAAGTAAACTGGATGAAAGGTAGTGCTGAACTTTAAAAATATTAGCTTGCGCCGTGGAGAACGGCTGTTGTTTTCTGGCTTGTCTTTCATTATTCACAAGGGACAGAAAGTGGGAGTAACCGGCGCCAATGGAACCGGTAAATCCAGTTTATTTGCGATGATTCGTAATATTATTCATTCAGATGAGGGTGATTTATCAATGCCTCAGGGCATTGAAATAGCGCATGTTGCACAAGAAATGCCAGCTGTTTCCAGAACAGCGATTGATTATATTGTTGATGGCGATAGAAGCTTGCGCATAATACAAGAACAATTAGCTCATGCTGAGTTAGCTAATGACGGTATTAAGCAGGCAGAAATTCATGTAAAACTTGATGATATCGGTGGTTATACGGCGCAAAGTCGAGCATCGCGACTCATGGACGGTTTAGGGTTTTTGGTGACTGATGAGACACGGCCCGTGATGGAGTTTTCAGGGGGCTGGCGGATGCGTTTGAATTTAGCGCAAGCGTTAATGAGTCGTTCGGACATGCTCTTGTTGGATGAGCCGACAAACCATCTTGATCTGGATGCTGTTATTTGGCTTCAAGACTGGTTGATAAGGTATCCGGGCACCTTGTTGTTAATTTCACATGACCGTGATTTTTTAGATGCGATTGCTGATCATATTATGCATATTGAACAGAATAGCGCGCAAATGTATACCGGTAACTACACCGTTTTTGAACGGTTGCGTGCTGAGAAGTTAGCACAACAACAAGCAGCCTATGAACAACAACAAAAAGAAATTGCGCATATCCAAAGTTTTATTGATCGTTTTCGTGTTCAAGCAACCAAGGCAAAACAGGCGCAAAGTCGAATTAAAACATTGGAGCGAATGAACTTTATTGCCCAAGCGCATGTTGATTCGCCTTTTAATTTTAGTTTTAAAGACCCCGGAAAAATCCCCAATCAATTATTAACCTTGGAATCGGCAGATATTGGTTACGCGGATAAAACGATTTTGAAAGCCGTTGATTTATTTATTAGCCCGGGGGATAGAATTGGGTTGCTGGGGAAAAACGGTGCCGGTAAGTCTACCTTGGTTAAATGTTTAGCCGGTGAGATTGCGACTTTATCGGGTGTCCGTCAAGGCGCGGATGCATTAGATATTGGTTACTTTGCGCAGCATCAATTAGAGCAATTGCGCGTGGAAGAAAGTCCGTTGTGGCATCTACAGCATTTGGATCCATTAGCGAGTGAAAAAGAATTAAGAAATTTTTTAGGGGGGTTTGATTTTGTCGGCGATAAGGTTTTGGGCCCGGTACGGCCTTTTTCCGGGGGTGAAAAAGCTCGATTAGTTCTGGCGATATTAGTATATCAAAACCCTAATTTACTGTTACTTGATGAGCCTACTAATCATCTTGACCTAGAGATGCGACATGCTCTAAGTATGGCCTTGCAAGACTACCGGGGTGCGCTGATTGTTGTGTCGCATGATCGGCATTTAATTCGTTCGGTTACTGATAAATTGATTTTTGTTGACGAGGGTACCGTACAAGTTTTTTCAGGTGATCTTGATGATTATCAACATTGGGTTGAAGATAAGAAAAATATTAATAGCCCAGAGAAGGTGATAGAAGAAGGTGTTTCACGTAAAGACCAGCGTCGGATAGAGGCGGAAAAACGAAAGAAGCTTAAGCCGCTCAGGGATATTTTGTTGAAGGTTGAAAAGACGGTTGATCGGTTTCACCGGGAGCAGACAGAAATAGAACAAGCACTGTCTGACGCGACCATCTATCAGGAGGCTCAAAAAGAGCAGTTAAAAAAAATACTGAAAAGAAAGGGTGAATTGGATCTTTTGGTTCAGGATGCTGAAAACCGATGGTTAGAGATTACGGAAGAGATGGAAAGTTTTGATGGGTTGTAAGTTCGGTGTTGTGGTTATGGTAAAGTTCAGTGATCGGCTTACTTTCTGTTTAACTTAATAACAGCGTTCGTTAGGTTTTGTATCAGTTTTTTATGTGTTTTTCGGTAAGGTAAACCAGAATCGACTGCCTTTATTAAGAGCACTGCTAACACCTATCGTGCCGCTGTGAAGGGTAACAAATTCCTTGCAAAGGATAAGGCCAAGCCCGGTGTCCTTTGTAATAAGGTCTTCATTCTGGAGTGGCTGGTTTTTAAAGGGTGTGAAAAGTGTTTCAGCCACCGCTGTAGCGATGCCAATTCCGGTGTCGGTAATGCTAATTAAGATATGGTTATCTACCCTTTCTGCAGTTACTGAGATAGTACCGTTCTGAGGGGTGAATTTTATCGCATTGTGGAGTAGGTTTCTGATGATAGTTTGAAACATAAAAAGGTCGGCATTAACGGTCAGTGCGGGTGCTATGTTGACGGTGAAGGTAATGTTTTTATTGTTAATTTCGACATTAAATGCGTGTTGACTGTCTTTTAAATGGGGTTCGATTTCGAACTCTATTTTTTTAGGTTTCAGTGCGCCTTTTTGAGATCGAGCCCAATATAAAAGATTCCCGAGCAGTTTATGTATGTTGTTGAGAGAATTGTATATGGCTGAGTATAGTTCAGAAGGCTTATGGTTGTTTTTGTTAAGGAGGCTGGCGTCAAATAGGCCGAGGATAAAGCCAATAGGACCTTTTATGTCATGGGCAATGATTGAAAATAATTTATCCTTTGTTTGATTGGCGGTAAGTAGATCTTCTTCCAACTTAAGTCGGTCCGTGATATCCGTTGAAATACCACACATTCCAATAATCTGGCCGCGGTCATTTTTTATCGGCTTCTTGACGGACCAATAAGTTCTTAATTCACCGCTAGCAATGATAATATTGTTTTCTTCAGATTCAATGTGTTCGCCATGGTCTAAGACCCGACGGTCATTTATTTGTAACTGATTGAATGTCGATAGATCAAAGAAAGCTGAATCTGTTAGACCAATTATTTCATTTAAAGGGCTTTCAAAAAGGTCGCAAACCATTTTATTCGCATAGGTATAACGGCCTTGCTGGTCTTTTGTAAAGACATAGGCGCCAACGTGATCTAATGTTTCTGATAAGCGCTGTATTTGCTCGGTAAGTTTTTTTTCTGAGGGCGTCATGATCGATAATTCTAGATCAATAAAATGTATAAAAACCAAAGTATAGAATAAAGAGTTATCGTGGGGTAGGTTATTTCAGACTAAAATTGTAAGTTAATATTTATGGCAGTAGCCTCTTGGGCTAATTTTGTTTTTTTGCAGACAGAGGAGTTTGTTTGAGTAATGGGTATTTTTAAAAAGTTATTTTTGACCACCCTGAGTATTTGTCGCTTTCGAAACGGGCCTCAGGCGATGGGTCGTTCGCCTGATTATTTGCGGCTTGCAGTTTATATTTATATTGCGGTAAACAGTGTTTTAATGCTGTTGTCGCCAGATTGGGTAAAGGGGTTTGTACAGGTTTTTGTTCAATTAGGGTTGTTGGCAGGTTTTACTTGGGGAGTGCTGTATGTTTTTGGTAATACACAGCGTTTTAGTCAAACATTAACGGCGTTGTTGAGCGCTGATAGTTTGATTAGCTTTTGTTCGCTGCCGGTGGTGGGCTTTTTAATGTCAGAGATGTTGCCGGAAAAAGGTTTTCTGTTTTTATTAGTGATTATGTTGTGGCACTGGGGGGTTATGGGGCATATTTTTCGCCATGCATTATCGCGGTCATTAGTGTCTGGTTTAGGGTTGTCCTTTTTGTTTTTTTATGGCTCTTATTATGTGATTTTTCTGCTTCAGCGAACAATTACTTAGGTTTTTTGTAGATTTGATGGTTAGTTCGTTGCTATACCTGACTGACATCGTTATAGTGAAGCCTGATTAAATTACGCTAAGGTAAAAGTCGTTAGCTAGGGTAGGTCTCTTTTACGTATCGAGTCTCTGGTTGGACGGAGATTAAGCGATCTTCAGCGGGTGTAACAAAAAATATTATTTAAGTATAAGGTTGGTGAAAAAACTATGGCAACTGATGATAAAGAAGAGCAAAGCAGCGAGGGGTCGCAGGATAGCAGCGTGGTTCAGGAACAAGAAATAATGCAGGATGATCTGGAGGCAGAACAAAGCGCGGAATCCGATCAAAATGCATCGCCAAAGAAAGAAAAGGCCTCAGAAATTAATAGTTATAAAGGGCATATAGCCGCTTATGATTCAAAGAATAAGACCGGAATAATTTCAACAGATAAAAATAATAAAAGTTATTACTTTGAGCTGGCTGATTGGCATGAGGATAACCAGCCGTATGGTGGCTGTCTAGTGGCCTTTGATGCCGAAGAAGTACATAAGAAATACGGTAAAGTTCTTAAGATGGAACTCATTGGCGAGTATACCGGGCCACAAGGCGAAGCTGTTAAGTCGCGGCGTCTTGCTGTGTTCTTGTCTATCTGTCTGGGTGGGCTAGGGGCAGGGCGTTTCTATTTAGGGTATTGGAAGTTAGGTGTCGCCCAAATAGTCGCAACGGTTGGGACGTTGGGTTTTGCCGTTGTCTGGGGGGTTTTGGAGGGAATTTTAATGTTAATGCATCGGATTGACAGAGACGCACAAAACAGACCCTTAAAGTAACGAAAGGCCCGCCTGAGGATGTAGCTTCTTGGGCGGGCTTGTTTTGGCTAGCTATAAATTTTATATAAGCCATCAAGGACCAGGGTATTCGGACTGATCATGCCGATTATCTTATCGTTTTCAATAACGGGTGCACGAACGAGGTTGTAGTTTGCAAATAACCGAGCACATAATCGAATATCCATTTCAGGCCGAACACAGATAACCGGCGTTTCCATAATTTCATAGACATTAACGCGATCGGGGGCCCTATTTTTAGCCATGACTTGTCGCGCAATATCACTGGATGTTATGAGACCAAATTCATCATGATCATGGCGCCGATTTACAATGATTGTTGAGGTTTTCGATGATTTCATTAATAGTAAGGCTTCGCTGACGGTTGCATCACCGTTAATGGTGCTAAAAGCTGTTTTCATAACATCTTTGACGGTTATCTTTTCTGAATGGCTCATATTTCGTCCTCAAATTCATGGGTTAGTTCGTTGACTTGATGCATAACGCCAATGGCATCATCGACATCAATTTTAAAAGCGATACCGGTTCCAGGCTTACTGTCAAATTCACCCGCGTTCGCTATTTTTTCAAGAATGTAGCGACTTAAATGCTCTTCAACTAAAAACAGTAAAACATTCCGTTGTGTTTCAAGGGTTAATCCTAAAAATGTTTTGGGTTGCTCGATTCCTTCGCCGCGAGCATTATTAATAACGGTTACCCCTTTAGCACCGTGACGACGTGCGGCATCGAGTACTGATTCTGTTTTGTCATCTTCGACAAAAGCGATAATTAATTTGAAGTGCATAATTTAACCTCGATATTAACAGGAAGATTTGCGACGATTTAGCCAGTGGGAAATTTGGGCATAAGCTAAAACAGTCATGATAGGGAATAAACTGGCAAAGGCGATGAGGCCAAAGCCATCGAGTAAGGGACTTCGCCCGGGGATAGAAGAGGCCAGCCCTAGTCCAAGCGCTGTGATCAAGGGAACCGTGACTGATGACGTGGTAACGCCACCCGAGTCGTAAGCCAGTCCAATGAGTAATTTAGGGGCGAAGAACGTTTGAATAATGACAATGCAATAACCGGCTACAATGTAGAGGTAGAGTTCGGTGCCGGTAATAATTCGATAACTACCGAGTGTAATCCCAAAAGCAACGCCAAGCGCAACCGCTAAGCGCAGACCTAAGGCATGAATAGTACCACCAGAAATAGCCTCGGCCTTTATGGCGACAGCCATGAGGGAAGGTTCAGCGAGAGTAGTCGCAAAACCAATGCTAGCGGCAAATAAGTAGACCCAGCCATAAGCATCCCAGGAAATTTCGGAGGGGGAGTTATTGGGAGCGATAAAGTCAGGGTGAGTCAGTTGCTGAGCCATGAGTTCACCTAGAGGGAAAAGTGCGCGCTCAAGGCCTTCTAAAAAACAGGCAATCCCGACAAGAACAAAGATAAAGCCGAGGATTGTTTTTTTAAAGTGTGGGATCGGCTTTCGGATAATCATCAGTTGAAAAATTATGATGATTAGCAAAATAGGGAGAATATCCCGGGCCGTTGCGCCTAGGGTATCGGCAAAATGACCCAGCCATTCAATCACAGGAGCATTCCGTAAAGCATGACAAATATGATCGGCGTGAGCGAGGCAAAAGCGATTAGTCCAAAACCATCAGTCATAGGGTTTCTGCCTTTAATGGCTTTGGCAAGTCCAATACCCAGAGCGGTTACTAAGGGGACGGTAATGGTTGACGTCGTAACACCGCCGGTATCGTAAGCAATGCCGATAATATGGTTAGGCGCAAAAGGGGTGATGATGATAATGGCTAAATAGCCATAAATAATCAGGTGGTGTAATTTCCAGCCGTGGATGATTCTTAATACCCCGATGAGTATGGCCAGACCGACAGATAAGGCCACTGTAATCCGAAGGCCGAGCGCATACTGAAAAACGGTTGTTGTAGAGTCTTTAAGTAGCCCTTCGTTTTGGGCAATTGTGGCGGCCTCATTGGCAATCGCAATTAAGGCGGGTTCTGCAATTGTCGTACTAAAGCCTAAGCAAAAAGAAAAACAAAGTAGCCAGAAAAGACTGCCTTTTTGAGCAAAGGCTTGTGCCATTGACTCGCCAATAGGAAATAGGCTTTGTTCTAATCCCTGAATAAATAACGTTAAGCCAAGAACAATAAAAAGAATACCGCTAATCAGGTTAATGAGGTCCGGTATGGGTTGCTTTATGATGAAGAACTGAAAAATGAGGATGACTGACACCATGGGGGCCAGGTCTGCAAAACTGCGAAATATCTGGGTGATAAAACGATTTCTTAAGGCGGCCATGAGTAGTGTAATCCAAAAGGTTTTTTTACAGAACCATTATGGGTCATCGTATCACAGAACAAAACAAAGGACTTAGGCTGTTATTAAAAGTATGTTGTTTGCAGTGTCTATCTGTGATGATGGGTTAAATGACTCATGGGTGTCCATGCTTGGTGACGTTGGCGTTATATTTATAACAGGCTATTACCGGTAGCAAGATAGTGTCATTGGGAGTGTTTTTTAGTCGATAGATCGGCTCTATAAGTAGGAAGTAATCAAGAATAAAAACAATTTGATCGGTTAGTAGGTTATTTCAAATGTTATTGTTTCCCTTGTATCGATGATAAATAGTCGTTGACTCAGAATTAATAGATTCGTTTAATAGTAACGAGCAAGTCAATAGACTTACGCCATTATGGGGTTATGATTTACAAGGGCCTTTTATTTTAAAGAAGGGAAGTTTATGAATTCTGCCAAAATATTGGTGGTTGAAGATGAAGAGCCAATCAGGCAGATGTTGCTTATCGTTCTGAACAAGGCTGACTTTGATGTTCAATGTGCTAAAGATGTTCGTGAGGCGCGAGATTTGATAGCCGAGTCAATGCCAGATTTGATTTTATTGGATTGGATGTTGCCAGATATGAGCGGTATAGATTGGTGTCGCCAGTTAAAGAATGACCCATCGTTAAATGAGTTGCCGGTTATTTTATTAACAGCGCGAGGAGCCGAAGAAGATAAAGTCAGAGGGCTTGAAGTGGGTGCGGATGATTACATGACCAAGCCTTTCTCGCCCCGAGAAATGGTGGCCAGAATTAAAGCGGTGCTTAGGCGAGCAGGGAAGTCATTCACGAAGACTAAAGTTGTGGCGGGTCATTTAATATTAGATATGGAGCGTTATCAATTGTCGTATCAGGGGCGAGATGTTCCTCTAAGCCCAACCGAGTTTAAATTGATGAGATTTTTTATGACCCATCCCGGGAAAGTATACAATCGAGAACAACTGCTTGATAATGTCTGGGGACGTACCGCTTATATAGAGGAGCGTACGGTTGACGTGCATATTCGGCGACTTCGAAAGGTTTTGTCCGAACATGGTTGTGGCGACTTGGTTAAAACGGTTAGAGGATTTGGTTATCGTTTTTCATTATAGAGTGCTGTTATGAATTTTTGGGTGTCAGCCCTTATTGAACTGCTTTGTTATTTATTGATTGCCACCTTGGTCAGTGTTGTCTGGGGTCATTTCTTTATCTGGGCTTTTGTTGCATTATTAATACTTTTGGGACATCAGTATTGGCAATTATCGCTACTGATAAAAAGGTTAGATACACATAAACTTAAAGGCAAGTCGAATGCTAAAGGCGTTTGGTATTGGGTCTATTTTTATTTGGACCGAGTTCATCGGCGGCATCGTCAGACCCAAAAACGGTTAGGTAAGTTACTTAATCAATTTTATAAATCAACGGCCACCTTACCGGATGCAGCGATTGTTCTTAATGTCGATGATGAAATTGAATGGTTTAATGATTCGGCTAGAGAACTTGTTGGCTTAAGGAAGAAAAATTTAGGTACGCATATTGCCCGTGTTATTGATCACCCATTGTTGACAGCCTACTTGAGTCGGGAAGATTTAAGTGAAACGGCAGTTATTACTTCACCAGTTAATAAAGGTGTTTTTTTAGAGTTTAGATTCTTAGTTTACAATAATGAACTGCGATTATTGTTGGCTCAAAATGTGACTAAATTAAAAAAATCTGAGGATATGCGGCGCGATTTTGTAGCCAATGTATCACATGAATTACGGACACCGTTAACGGTTATTAAAGGTTATCTTGAGACCCTCCAAGACATGGATGAGGACGTGTCGGAATTTTTAACAGACAGTTATTCTCGGATGACCCAACAGGCTGCTCGAATGGAAGGATTGATCGAGGACTTGTTGTTATTGGCACGTTTGGAATGCATCACGGAGAACAAGGGTGACTTAGAGGCGCTAGAATCAGTTGACGTTTCAGCCATACTCAAGCAGTTATGTCTGTCAGGAGATACCTTTGATCCGCTCAATGCTCGGATAAATCTATCGATTGAGTCGGTCTTGAAAATACGAGGTAAGGAGAAAGATTTGGAGAGTGTATTTACCAATTTGATTGTTAATGCAATGAAGTACTCTGATGAAGGTTCTAAAATAGATGTGCGTTGGCAATCAGTTCCAGGGGGTGTTAAGTTTGAAGTGCAAGACTACGGTGACGGTATTGCTAAGGAGCATATTCATCGGTTAACAGAACGCTTTTATCGGGTTGATGTTGGGCGTAGTCGTGAAAAGGGCGGTACCGGTTTAGGGTTGGCTATTGTAAAGCATGTATTGGCGAATCATGATTCTAAATTGCTCATCAGTAGTCAAGAAGGTGTTGGTAGTTCTTTTAGTTGTATTTTTCCCCGTACCCGTTGTTGTTAACGATAGGGCCTTTCTGTTTATCAGAGGAGTTCCGATCAAATCGTGGTGTAACTATGACATAATTAAATTCATTTAATGCTTTTGTAGGCTCAAGAGAGGACTTATGCCAGTCGATATATTATTAACCGTTATCGCAACCTCAGTTATTCAATCCATATTTGGTGTGGGCGTTTTGTTATTTGGTACACCATTGTTATTGTTGTTGGGGTATGAATTTTTAGACGCATTGGTGATCCTGTTACCAATATCTATTGCCATTAACTCCTTTCAAATTCTCAAACACTATAGCTATATAGATCTTAGTTTTTATAAAAATGTTTTGATCTATACCATTCCATTTGTAGTCTTGTTTTTGTTTATAGTCACCGCGGCTAAAATCAACATTGCATTGATCATCGGTTTGTTCTTAATTTTTGTTGCCTTGAAAAGTTATTCTCCTAAAGTTGAGAAAATGATGATGTCGATGGTGAAGTATGAGAAAACATATTTGGCTACGATGGGTGTTATTCATGGGTTAACGAATCTTGGTGGGTCCTTACTAACCGCGATTGTTCATGGTAAGCAATACCAAAAGGATATGACGCGGGTTACGGTGGCCATCTGTTACGCGACTTTTGCTGTCTTTCAAATCGTTACGTTATTCTTTCTTCTTGATAGCTATGAGTTGTCATACAGTAATAATATGGCTTTTTTGCATGTTGGCGTCATTATGTTTTTATTAACGGAAGAAGTTGTTTATCAAAATATTGATAATGAAAAATACAGTAAAATTTTTGCGGCCTTTTTGTTTTTATCGGGGGTCGTATTGGTTTTTAAAGCTTTTTAATAAGATAGGTGGGTGACTCGGTTGCAAAAGTTAAGGTTCGTTTCTATTGCTTTATTGTTCTGGGTGCTAACAACGAATGCCCATGCTTTTAGTTATACCGTCACAGTCGCTGAGCAAGAGCTGCAAGAGTATTTGTCGCTTATTAAGCCTCTGGAGAAGCGCAGCCATTTATATCGTATTACCTTAAGTGATCCGCGAGTAAACCTTGTTAAGGGCGATGAGCGTATTCATTTCTCGGTTCAAATGGCGTTGAGTTTGTTGGGTGCTGTTCATAGTCAGGGCAGTGCTGAAGTGTCGGGTGAGGTGGAATATAACCCTGAAACGAGTCAATTCTTTTTGATTCGGCCTCAGGTTGAGGCTATTGAGGTGAAGGGTCTTCCTGAGCGTACCAGTCAGAAAATTAAATCTGTTCTACAGCAGGTTATTAGTGCCGCATTTAGTAAAATTAAGGTTTATCAACTACAAGACAGTGATGTTAAGCAAAAAATGCTTAAGGCTGTTTTAGAGTCTGTTGCGGTGGATCAGGACGAGCAATTACGGTTGACGCTGAAAGTCTTTTAGGGCGAGGTCGGCGGTTATAAAAGAAGCGTTCTACTGCAATGGTGGGGCGACTCAAAGCAGTAGAGGATTGGTTAGCAGTAAGGTAGAGTTTGACTGCCTATTAAGGGGTAACGGTGGTATCGGGCTTCATTAATGAACGAGGTTGAGTAGAATCCCTGCTGCTACTGCTGAGCCAATGACGCCCGCTACATTCGGTCCCATGGCGTGCATCAGTAGATGGTTATGTGGATTGTTTTCTAGGCCGACTTTGTTGGCTACTCGAGCCGCCATCGGTACAGCGGAAACGCCGGCGGCACCAATTAAAGGATTAATCGGTGTTTTACTAAGTGCGTTCATGAGTTTTGCCATAAGTACGCCACAGGCTGTACCAATACAAAAAGCGATTGCACCTAAGGCCAGAATGCCTAATGTTTCAGGCTGAAGGAAAGCATCGGCATTGAGTTTTGAGCCAACGGCAAGACCGAGAAAAATAGTAACAACATTAATCAGTGCATTCTGGCTGGTATCACTGAGCCGGTCAACAACACCACAAGAACTCATAAGATTACCAAAACAGAACATACCAATGAGCGGTGCTGCAGAAGGCAGTAATAAGGCGGTTAAGAATACGAGTGCTAGTGGGAAAATGATTTTCTCTGTTTGGCTGACATGCCGAAGTTGATGCATTTCAATCTTGCGTTCTTTTTCAGTGGTTAGGGCGCGCATGATTGGGGGTTGGATTAACGGAACCAGCGCCATATAAGAATAGGCGGCAACGGCAATGGCGCCGAGTAATTCTGGGGCCAATTTGGAGGCCACATAAATTGCCGTAGGGCCATCGGCACCACCTATAATGGCGATGGCCGCCGCATCTTTTAAGGAAAAATCTAAGCCAGGAATAGTATTGAGCGCTAAGGCACCAAGAAGCGTTGCAAAAATACCGAATTGTGCGGCAGCGCCGAGTAGCAGTGTTTTTGGGTTAGCGAGCATTGGGCCAAAGTCAGTCATAGCACCCACGCCCATAAAAATAAGTAGTGGAAAAACGCCAGTTTTAATGCCGCCATATAAGTAGTAAAGAATACCCCCTGCCTCGGTCATGCCAGAGCCAGGAATATTGCTTAAGATTGCGCCAAAACCAATAGGGAGCAAAAGGAGCGGCTCGAAGCCTTTTTTAATGGCAAGGAAAATTAGTAAAAAACCAACGGCAGTCATAATGGCCTGGCCGCTTTCTAAATTATATATTCCAGTGCTTTCCCAGAGTAAAGTTAGGTTTTCCATGGTGTGTTTTAAAAAATAGTTTTAGCTAAGGGTGAATGGTTAAGGCACGTTACAGGGTTATAAGAATTTGTCCCACGGTTACGGCATCGCCTTCTTTGACGTGAATGGCAGAAACAGTGCCGCCCACACGAGTTCGTATTTCCGTCTCCATTTTCATGGCTTCAAGGATAATGGTGGTTTCATTTTCCGAAACAGTAGCGCCGACAGTGGTGTTTATTTTGAAAATATTGCCCGCCATAGGCGACGTTATGGTTTCTCCTGATGAAGGCATTGTCGTTTGGGCAGGTTCAGCGTTGGTGGCGGGTTGGATGTTGAAATCAGCATCGCCGGGCCCGACTGCAACGTGGTAGTTCTTACCTTCAACAGTGACGGTGTAGGTTTCAGTTGTTTGTGAGGATGCATTGGCTTTTGCAAAAGCCAATGCATCGGGTGCGGCTTCAAAGGCATCTGGGTTGCCGCGGTTTTGAATGAACTTCCAGCCGACCTGAAAAAACAAGCCGTCTATTAAGGCGTCTTCTTCAATATTTTTCGCTAGGGTGACTTGGTGTTCTTTGGCCTTGTCTTTAACACCGGCAATGAGCTTATCCATTTCAGGCGATAGTTTGTCTGCCGGGCGACAGGTTATCGGGGCTTCGCCTTCAAGGACGCGTTCTTGTAGGGCTTTATTGACCGGAGCAGGTGTTGCGCCGTACTCACCCTTGAGAACGCCGGCTGATTCTTTTGTGATGGTTTTGTAACGCTCGCCAGTAAGAATATTGATGACCGCCTGAGTGCCTACAATTTGTGACGTGGGTGTGACTAAAGGAATGAAGCCAAGATCTTCTCGGACACGTGGTATTTCATCTAAAACAGCATCAAATTTATCTGCGGCACCTTGCTCTTTGAGTTGGCTTTCCATATTGGTTAGCATGCCTCCTGGAACCTGACTGACTAGAATGCGGCCATCTACGCCTTTTAGGCTGCCCTCAAATTGGGCGTATTTTTTCCGAATATCCCTAAAGTAGGCAGCAATTTCTTCCAGTAAGTTCAAGTCAAGGCCAGTATCAGAGGCTTGATTTTGAAGACTAGCAACAAGGGTTTCGGTTGGGCTATGGCCATAAGTCATGCTTAGCGATGAGATAGCCGTATCAACATTATCAACACCTGCTTCAATAGCTTTAATGTAAGTGCCAACGCTGAGTCCGGTGGTAGCGTGACAGTGCAGGTGGATAGGAATGTCAACCTGAGCTTTGAGCTTGCTGATTAAGTCATAACCATCATAGGGGGTGAGTAGTCCGGCCATATCTTTGATACAAATGGAATGGGCGCCCATGTCTTCAATTTGTTTACCTAAATCAACCCATAAATCAATATTGTGGACGGGACTCACGGTATAAGACAGTGTTCCTTGCGCGTGTTTGTCTGTTTCCAAGACGGCGTTAACCGCGCACTTGATATTACGCATATCGTTCATAGCATCGAAAATTCGGAAAACATCAATGCCATTAATGGCGCAGCGTTCAACAAATTTATCTACGACATCATCTGCGTAGTGGCGATAGCCGAGAATGTTTTGTCCTCGAAATAACATTTGTTGAGGAGTGTTTGGCATGGCCGCCTTTAGTAGGCGTAACCGTTCCCATGGGTCTTCGCCTAAGTAACGAATACAGGCATCAAATGTAGCGCCGCCCCACGATTCGATTGACCAGTAACCTACTTGGTCTAGTTTGCCACAAATGGGTAACATATCTTCTATGCGCAGACGGGTTGCCAGAATAGATTGATGGGCGTCACGTAGGGCGACTTCGGTTATACCGATGGGTTGATTTGCTATTGCCATGTTCGTTTTCTCTGGTTCTTAACTTAAATTTTGGTTATGTAAAAGGCGGCTGAGGCGCCGACTTGTTTGTGTAAAAGGTTTTCAATTATTTTCTACGGTAGCGGTTTACAGCAAGGGTAATCGCAGCCACAATATTACTATCAATTTCCTGAACGGGTGTTTCTGGTATGGTGTCTTTAGGGGGGGATTGAAATTGTTGTACACAAAAAGACATGATAGAAATACTGAAAATAAGTAATAGTAGGAATAGGAATACAATGGTCATGCCAAGACCCATTAATTCCAACCCTAAGGAGATATTATTGCTCATTGGTGCTATTTTATTCGTTTTATTTAGATTTTAATACGCTATATTATAGCATTTTTGAAAAACAGATGAATTGTATTTGTACTGCGTTATTGTACAGAATAACCTATCTAATTGAATAGGTTAGAGTGATTTTTTTGTGAGTTATGATGGGTTAAAAAGAAGCCGGTAACGTTTGTTAATTGCCAGTTAAGCTAAAGTAAAAAGAATAGAGAGTGATATGACTAAAAAACAAGTCAATGAAGCGGAATGGAAGGAGCGGCTAACCCCTGAGCAATATGCGGTTTGCCGTGAGAAAGGTACGGAGGCACCTTTTGTGGGTGGCTATACTAATTGTCATGATAAAGGCATCTATCATTGTGCTTGTTGTGATCAGCCTTTATTTGATTCGGTGACAAAATTTGATTCAGGATCCGGTTGGCCCAGTTTCTGGGATGTTTTGAGTGCTGAAAAGGTTTGTCATATTGATGATACGAGTCACAGCATGCGACGGGTAGAAATTACATGCCAGCATTGTGATGCGCATTTAGGGCATGTTTTTGAAGATGGCCCGAAACCCACCGGGCTACGGTATTGCGTTAATTCAATTTCATTGCGATTGGAAAAAGCTGATGAGTCAGACTGATTTTTACCGTGAACAAGCAGAAGATTTACTGGCTTTTATTGATGCTTCGCCCAGTCCTTGGCATGCCGTTAGTACGGTTAAACAGCAATTGGATGCGCATGGTTTTGTCCCGTTAGATGAGCAGTCAGAATGGGCCTTGTTGGGAGAGGGGCGATACTATGTGGTTAGGGGCGGATCTTCAATAATTTCCTTTATAGTGGGTACTAAGCCTTTGGTTGAAACAGGCTTTAAAATTATTGGCGCTCATACTGATTCACCGGGATTGCGTGTTAAACCCCATGCGAGTTATGCCGAAGCAGGCTTATTGCGCGTGGGTGTTGAAGTGTATGGAAGCCCGATTTTAGCCACGTATACAGATCGAGATTTAAGTTTAGCCGGTTCTGTGAGTTATAAGGATGATCGGGGTGCTGTAAAGAATAAGACGATTCTTTTTGATAAGCCGTTATTGAGGCTACCTAATTTGGCTATTCATATGAATAATAAAGTCAATGAAGAAGGATTAAAGCTTGATAAACAAACAGATTTACCTTTGGTATTGGCAACGGTTGAAAATGAATTACTGGAGCCTATTCAGTTTAAAGCGTTGATTGCTGATCAATTAAAGTTAGAGGCTACTGCTATTTTGTCCTGGGAATTGTGTAGCTATGACACCCAAAAGGGTGTGTTGTGGGGCTTAAACGATGAGTTTATTGCCAGTTCGCAATTGGATAATCTGGCTTCGTGTCATGCGGCGGTAAAAGCATTTTTAGAGGATGGTGCCGTGGCATCATCAGCCACACAAGTGTGCGCATTTTTTGATCATGAAGAGATTGGCAGTGAGAGTAGCAAGGGGGCGTCAGGGAGTTTTCTGCCGGATGTTTTAATGCGAATTAGTGCGCTGCTAGCGCCGGGTACAGAAAGTTATTTTCAGGCTTTAAGCCAAAGTTTTATGATGAGTGTGGATATGGCCCATGCTTATCAGCCTAGTTTCTCATGGGCTTATGAGCCTAAACACCGTGTCATGGTCAATAAGGGGCCAGTCATAAAGGTGAATGCTAATCAGCGCTACGCCACAGATAATATAGCTGAAGCAATGTGTGTTGATTGGTGTCAGCAGGCAGGTGTCTCTGTGCAGAAATATTCACACCGGACCAATTTGGGGTGTGGTAGTACGATCGGTCCGATCGTTTCCGCCAAGTTGGGCATACGCTCAGTTGACTTAGGAAACCCGATGTGGGCTATGCATAGCTTGCGAGAAAGTGCGGGCGTTAAAGATCATGGCGATATGATTAAGTTGATGCGGCAATTTTTGAAATAGTAGCCGTAATCTGTCGGGATTAACGTCAAGATTGACGGCTAATAATTTTTTGTGGGCAGATCAATTCTACGTGAGTGCCTTAAAACCAATGTCGGTTCGAAAATACATTTGGTCCCACTCTATTGTGCTGACCAGTTGGTAGGCATTACTTTGGGCTTCGGTAAGAGAGTCGCCTAACGCGCAGGCACAAAGTACACGGCCGCCGGCGGTGAGAGTCTGGTTGTTTTCGAGATCTGTTCCAGCGTGGAAAACTTTTTGCTCCGGCGTAGTGGGTGAGTCAAGACCCTTAATAATATCGCCTTTTTTGTAGCTATCGGGATAGCCCCCTGCAGCAAGTACAACGCCTAAAGCGGGTCGACTGTCCCATACGGTTGTTTGGGTGTGTAGTTGATGGTCCAGAGCGGCTAAGCACAGTTCAACTAAATCACTTTGTAAACGCATCATGATAGGCTGGGTTTCTGGGTCACCAAAACGGCAATTATATTCCAGTACTTTCAGGGTGCCGTTTGGATTAATCATTAAGCCAGCGTAGAGGAAGCCGGTGTAGGGCATGCCGTCAGCAATCATGCCGTCTAAAGTAGGTTGGATGACTTCATCGAGAACCCGTTGGTGCAATTCGGGTGTGACTAAAGGCGCAGGCGAGTAAGCGCCCATGCCGCCCGTGTTGGGTCCTAAATCACCGTTGTTAAGGGCTTTGTGGTCTTGAGAAGTGGCCATAGGGAGGGCCGTTTCCCCATCAGCGATAACGATAAAGCTGGCCTCTTCGCCGTATAAAAATTCTTCAACAACAACGCGGTGACCGGCTTCGCCAAAAGCGTTACCGGCTAACATATCTTGAACGGCAGCAATAGCTTCAGCTTCAGTTTGAGCGACAATAACGCCTTTTCCAGCGGCGAGCCCATCGGCTTTAACTACAATAGGGGCGCCTTTTTCTTGAATATATTGGATGGCCGAATCTGTTTCAGTGAAGGTTTGGTATTCGGCCGTAGGTATTTTGTGGCGAGCCATAAAGTTTTTGCAAAAGGTTTTAGAACCTTCTAGTTGGGCTGCTATTGCACGAGGACCAAAACAGTTTAATCCTACTGCTTGAAAGCGGTCCACAATACCAGCAACCAGAGGAACTTCGGGGCCAATAATAGTGAGGGCAATGTTTTTTTCTTGCGCAAAGGTGATTAGGGCGTCAATATTTGTTGCATCAATGGCTACATTTTCTATGCCGGGCTCTAGGGCTGTGCCCGCGTTTCCAGGGGCAACATAAACGGTTCTGGCTTGTTCTGATTGGCGGGCCTTCCAAGCTAAAGCATGTTCGCGACCGCCGCCACCTACAATTAAAATATTCATGAGTAAAGTTTTATCTATGGGTAATGAGTGCGTTAGTGTCGGAAATGTCGCATAGCAGTAAAGGCCATGGTCATGTCGTGTTCATTTGCAGCGGTTATAATTTCTTCGTCCCGAATGGAGCCGCCAGGTTGAATGACTGAAGTAATACCTGCTTGAGCCGCTGAATCAATACCGTCTCTGAAGGGGAAGAAAGCATCAGAAGCCATGGCTGACCCAGCAACGGTTAGGTTTTCATCGGCCGCTTTAATGCCGGCAATACGTGCGGAATATACGCGGCTCATTTGCCCAGCGCCTACGCCAATGGTTTGTTGGTTTTTGGCATAAACGATAGCGTTAGATTTAACAAATTTAGCGACATTCCACGCAAAAATCATATCGTTAAGTTCTTCTGGAGTGGGATGGCGTTTACTGACAATGGTGATGTCATTGGCTGTAATTTGGCCGATATCATTATCCTGAACAAGTAGCCCATTGGTGATTCGTTTAAAATCATAACTAGGCGTTCTTTCTGGCGACCAAGTGCCAGTTTCCATGACGCGAATATTAGGCTTGGATTGTAGTATTGTACGGGCGTCGTTGGTAATGGAAGGGGCAATAAGAACTTCGACAAATTGACGATCGATGATTGCTTGTGCCGTGAGTCCGTCAAGGGATTGGTTGAAGGCAATGATCCCGCCAAATGCGGACGTAGGGTCTGTTTGGTAAGCGCGATTGTAACTTTCGAGCAAATTATCTGTGGAGGCCACGCCACAAGGATTGGCGTGTTTGACAATAACGCAGGTGGGTGCACCGGAAAAAGACTTAACGCATTCTAGGGCGGCATCAGCATCGGCAATGTTGTTATAAGATAAGGCTTTTCCTTGTAATTGTTGGGCGGCGGCTAAGGTGCCTGGCGCTGGATTGGCTTCACAATAAAAAGCGGCATTTTGGTGAGGGTTTTCACCGTAACGCATAATTTGTGACTGTTTAAATTGTAGATTCAGATTTTCCGGGAAAGGGTTGTCGTCAATTTTATTCAAGTAGCCTGCTATGGCAGTATCATAATGAGCGGTATGCTCAAAGCTTTTTCGAGCTAGTTTGAAACGGCTTTCTTGTGATAGAGCACCTTGGTTGGCGGTGAGTTCATCAAGGGTGTTTTGATAGTCGCTTGGATCCACGATCACTGAAATGCTGGCATGATTTTTAGCTGCGGCGCGAATCATGGTCGGGCCGCCAATGTCTATATTTTCGATGGCGGTTTCAAAAGAACAATCTGGTTTTGCAATGGTTTGTTGAAAGGGATATAGATTGACTACAACCATATCAATAGGAAGAATGCCGTGTTCTGCCATAACGGTATCATCAATGCCGCGGCGTCCTAATATGCCGCCGTGAACTTTTGGGTGTAATGTCTTGACGCGACCCGACATCATTTCAGGGAAACCCGTATAGTCGGAGACTTCAGTGACAGGAATACGATGCTCGGCCAATTTCTGGGCAGTGCCGCCGGTGCTGAGTATTTCAATACCAAGGTCATGTAGGTGGCGTGCAAAATCAATAATGCCGGTTTTGTCTGAGACGCTGATGAGCGCGCGGCTTATTTTAAGGTCCATAATATAGTTTTAGGTTCAGTTAAGGGTAAGGGTTAAGAGATACGGTATTGAGCGATTTTTTTTCTTAAAGTACTGCGACTTATACCCAGTATCTTAGCGGCTTTAGATTGATTGTGACCAACTTTCTCTAGGGTCACCTCAATCATGGGCTTTTCCACTTCTCGGATGACAAGCGCGAAAAGATCATCGCTTTCAGAGTCGCTGAGGCGCTCAAGATAGTCCATGACAGCCGTTTTGACATGTGAGGCTAAAGGTATTGTTTTAGGGTGAGTGCTTTTATCGGTCATGATTAGTCGTTAAATAATTTAAATGCATTATTAACCCAATGTAATTGTTCTGTCGGAATGAGCGCTTGATTAATTTGATGTCTCAATGTGCTCGGAATGACCCCTATAGAATTGAAATACCAGTTGATATGTTTACGGGCTATTCGAACACCCATTTTATCACCGTAGAAACGGTAGAGTGATTCCAAGTGGTGTTGTAAGGTAATTTGTTTTTTTTCCAAAGGAATGGGGGCTAGAAGTTCGCCGTGATTTAGGTAATGATTTATTTCTGTGAATATCCACGGGCGTCCTTGTGCTGCCCGACCAATCATGATCGCATCGGCTTGGGTGTAGTCTAATACGGCTTTAGCTTTTTGGACACTATTAATGTCGCCGTTAGCAATGATGGGGATGAGGCTTTGTGATTTAATTTTTTTAATGGTGTCGTATTCAGCATTACCAGAAAATCGGCATGCACGAGTTCTGCCATGAATGGTGAGCGCGGCAATGCCTGATTCTTGAGCAATTTTGGATATTTTAAGTGCGTTTCGGTTTTCAATATCCCAACCGGTTCTGATTTTTAGTGTAACGGGTAAGTCAACAGCGTTAACAACGGCGTCAAGAATTTTGCCGACCAGAGATTCATTTCTTAATAATGCTGATCCGGCCGCTACGGCGCATACTTTTTTAGCGGGGCAGCCCATGTTGATATCAATAATTTGCGCGCCTTGGTCGGCATTGTAATAGGCTGCAGCAGCCATTTGTTCAGGGTCGGTACCTAAGATTTGAACCACGCGTGGTTCTGTTTCTCCGCTGTGGTTGCTTTTTAATTGGGTACGGTAGTGGTTTCGTAGGTTGGGATTGGATGAAACCATTTCTGAAACAGTTAAGCCGGCACCAAAATTCTTGCAGAGCTGCCTGAACGGGCGATCGGTCACACCAGCCATGGGCGCTAAGAAAAGATTATTTTTTAAGTGGATGGAACCAATGAGCATAATAAAACCTAAATTTTGGAAGGAAATTATACTGTTAATCAGTACGTATTAGTAGTCTGTGCGCTAAAGAGGCGAAAATATGTACGGTTTCAGCGGGTGGGTTGAGATAGAGTAAAGTCATTAAAATGCAGGAACGTATGATTGTTTGCGGGTAAAAAACATTAATATGGACAAATGTGGCTGATTTAGGCAAAATGAACCGTCGGGCGTAGACGGCCTTGAACTTAAATAAACAATAGAGGCTGTGAGTAGGAGTTAAATGGCACAGATAACCGTAATTAATGGACCTAACCTTAATCTTCTAGGTGCTCGAGAACCTGAGCTCTATGGCCATGTTACGCTTGCCGATATTCATAGTAATTTAGAGCTATCAGCAACGCAATTAGAGCATGGGCTCAATTTTTATCAAAGTAATTCCGAACACGAAATTATTGAATTAATTCATCAAGCAGGTTCTGGCGGTGTTGATATGTTAATTATTAATCCGGCGGCCTTTACACATACCAGTGTGGCAATTCGTGATGCTATGTTAGGTGTCAGAATCCCTTTTATTGAGGTTCATTTATCTAATGTGTATGCTCGGGAAGATTTTAGAAAACACTCTTATTTATCAGATATAGCCGAGGGGGTTATTTCTGGGTTTGGCGAAAATAGCTACTATATGGCTTTAACGGCCGCACATCAAATTCTACTCGCGAGATAAGATCATGGATATTAGAAAAATAAAAAAATTAATTGAAATCATTGAAGACTCTGGCATTGCTGAATTCGAAATTACTGAAGGTGAAGAGTCAGTTCGGATCAGTAAGTATTCGGCTAATGCTGTTGTGGCAGCGCCGCCACCCGTAGCCCCTGCTCTGATAGCACCGGCCCCTGTGGCAGCAGCAGTCAGTGAGGGGCAACAAGAATCGGCAGCTGAAGAATACGTGGGTCATGTTGTGAACTCTCCAATGGTAGGTACTTTTTATGCATCAGCATCACCCGGCTCAAAGGTTTTTGTTGAGGTGGGTCAGACTGTTAATGTAGGGGATACGCTGTGTATCATCGAAGCGATGAAGATTTTAAATCAAATCGAAGCGGAAACCAGTGGCACGGTCACCAAAATTTTGGTTGAAAATGCGCAAGCCGTTGAGTATGGGCAGCCACTTTTTGTAATTGATTAACTGAAGCGCTTTAACTAACCAACCGAATTAAAATAGATAAAAACAATGTTTGATAAAATCGTTATTGCTAATCGGGGCGAAATTGCGCTGCGAATTTTACGGGCCTGTCGTGAGCTAGGTGTTAAGGTCGTTGCTGTTCATTCTGAAGCAGACAGAAATTTAAAGCATGTTCGTTTGGCAGATGAATCTGTTTGTATTGGTCCTGCGCCTTCGAGTGAAAGCTACTTGAATATTCCTGCGTTGATCAGTGCAGCCGAGGTAACTGATGCGGAAGCTATTCACCCGGGCTATGGCTTTTTATCGGAGAATGCGGCGTTTTCAGATAAAGTAACAGAGAGTGGTTTTGTCTTTATTGGGCCTGATGGCGATACCATTCGTAAGATGGGTGACAAGATTGAGGCAAAGCGTTCAATGCAAGCGGCTAATATACCTTGTGTTCCCGGGAATGGTGATCCTTTAACAGCACACGCTGAAACGAATTTAAAAATGGCCCGGGAAATTGGATACCCGGTTATTATTAAAGCAGCAGGCGGTGGTGGCGGTCGTGGTATGCGTACGGTTCATACGGAAGCTTCGTTGTTAAATGCTATTTTATTGACCAAAACTGAAGCGGGTTCGGTATTTGGTAATGATACGGTCTACATGGAGAAGTTTCTTGAGGATCCGAGGCATATTGAGTTCCAAATTTTGGCCGATATGCACGGCAATGCCATCCACCTCGGTGAGCGCGATTGCTCAATGCAGCGGCGCCATCAAAAAGTAGTCGAGGAAGCGCCAGCGCCGGGTATTACAGAAGAGCAGCGTAAAATGATGGGAGAGCGTTGTGCCAAGGCCTGTATTGAGATTGGTTATCATGGAGCGGGGACTTTTGAGTTTTTGTACGAGAAGGGCGAGTTCTTCTTTATTGAAATGAACACCCGTATTCAGGTTGAGCATCCGGTTACTGAAATGGTCACCGGTGTGGATCTTGTTAAAGAACAGTTGCGTATTGCAGCCGGTGAACCCTTGTCAATTACCCAAGATCAAGTTCGGTTAACGGGGCATGCTATTGAGTGTCGCCTTAATGCGGAAGACCCTAAAACATTTATGCCTTGCCCCGGGACTATTGATACGCTTCATTTTCCAGGCGGCCCGGGTATTCGTTGTGAGACTCATTTGTATAATGGCTATACTGTTCCACCGCATTATGACTCTATGATTGGTAAGTTGATTGCGCATGGGGATGACCGAGACAGTGCCATTGCCAGAATGCAGACAGCTTTGGAAGAAATGATAGTGGGTGGAATCAAAACCAACATTCCTTTACAGCGCGAGATAATGGCAGATAATGCTTTTGCTGTCGGTTCTCAAAACATTCATTATTTGGAAAAAAAGCTAGGGCTGTAGCATCGTTTATTACCGTTGTGGTGGCAACTAGGATGGTTTTCTTAGGCGCTATTTACTCTATTGCTAGGGCGTATTCATGAGTTGGAAGCAGTTATCTGTTATAACAGATAAGCAGTATGCCTCGGCATTGTCGGATCTATTTAGTCAGTTTGGTGCGCTTTCGGTGACTTATTTAGATGCATTGGATGAGCCTATTTTTGAGCCTGAATTGGGGCAAACACAGATTTGGGAGCAAACCCGTGTTGTGGCCTTGTTTGAGATGCCTGTTTATGCAGAAGTTTTAGAGCCTTTGGTGTGTCAGCAGTTCCCTGATTCTGCTTTAAAAGATTGGCGTCTTGATATCTTACAAGACCAAGTTTGGGAGCGGACATGGATGGCGCATTTTAAACCGATGTTATTTGGCGATAAATTGTGGGTTTGCCCCAGTGGTTCTGAACAAGAGTCGCCTGAAACCGTTTGTATGACCTTGGATCCAGGGCTTGCTTTTGGGACGGGCACGCATGCTACAACAGCCTTATGTTTGGAATGGTTAGCTGGCTTTGACTTGAGTGGAAAGACACTTCTTGATTATGGTTGTGGTTCGGGTATTTTAGCGATTGCGGGGGTGCTATTGGATGCGCGTCATGTTTCTGCAGTAGATATTGATACGCAAGCGATTACGGCAACGAAAAATAATGCGGAAAAAAATAATATTGGTTCGAAAATAGAGTGTTATTTGCCTGCTGATTGTCCTGCACTTCAGGTTGATGTTGTGGTTGCTAATATTTTAGCTAATCCCTTGATTGAGATGGTTCAGCCAATTTTAACATGCTTAAATTCTGGCGGGCATTTAGTACTTTCAGGGATTCTGAGTGAGCAGGCGGGTCATGTTATGGAAGCCTATAGCCCCTTTTGTCAATTACAAGAGCCCGTTTATGAGGGTGATTGGTGTCGAATTGTAGGAATAAAGATTTAGTTTGTATGAATTAATTCTTGTAATTCCAGCAAGGATATCTCGCCAGCATGGGTTTTTTGGATGGCCCCATCTTCATTGATAAAAACAGTAAATGGCACGGCATTGGCGCGATTACCCATTTTGGTGGACAGTGTAATGCCGTCATCGCCGGCAATCAGCACGGGAAAGTTAATCGGGTAATCTTTTAGAAAAGACTGAACAGATTGCTTGTCCTCAATGGCGATACTAATAACCTGTACATTATCAGTGGTTGAATTATTTTGTAGCGCTATCAATGCGGGGATCTCTTTTCGACACGGTGGGCACCAGGTTGCCCAGAAATTAATGACGCGTTTTTTTCCACTCCAGTCAGCGAGCGAGCGTGGCGTATCCGATAAATCCGGTAAGACTATTTTTGCGAGCGGGGATGCTGTTTCAGGCGCAGGGGAAGAAAAAAAGTGTTGGCTTGAAAGGCCCAGTAAAAGAGCTGCAATAGCAATACTCATTAAGGCCATGCGGGATTGGAATAGAGACATTTATCGGGCTTGTTTTACGTGGTTTAAGAAATCATCGGCTGCTTTATAGCCGACTAGACGTAAATGTTCTTGTTCATTTTTATCGGCATCAAAAAATAAGATGGCAGGGGGGCCAATCAAATTAAAGTGTTTTAATAAAGCATTGTCATCTGCAGTCATTGCAGTGACATCCGCTTGTAACAACATAAACTGAGCGAGTTCTTTTTGTACCCGTTTATTGGAAAAAGTATAAGCTTCCATTTCTTTGCAGGAGATGCACCAGTCCGCATAGAAATCCAGCATAACCCACTGCTGCTGTTGTTTTGCTTGCGCTAGTTTCTGGTTCAGTTCATTGAGTGAACCAATCGTTTCGAATTGAGCGGGCTGTTCGGCTGTTTGGGCCGTTTGACTAAAATGTTGTAACGGTTGCAACGGATTCGTATTACCGCTGGCAATGCCGATGATTAAAATGACGCCGTAAATAAGCATCATTAAGCCAACCCCTTTCCACAGTTTATTCCAACCACTGTTTGGCTGGGGTAGTGGGTCTATGGCATGCATATAAATCGCAGGAATAATGAGTAGTGATGCCCAAAGGCCCATCATGATAGGGGCAGGAAGAATACGGTCCAGCATCCAGACGGCTACGGCCAGCATAGCAACACCGAATATAGACTTAGTGGTGTTTAGCCAGGCTCCTGACTTGGGTAAAAAAGAGCCTGCTGAAGCGCCAATGGCCAGTAGTGGAACGCCCATACCCATACCCATCAGGAAGAGCGCTGAGCCACCGAGGAGAACGTCGCCCGTTTGGCCAATATAAATTAACGCTCCGGTCAACGGTGCGGCAACACAAGGACCCACCACCAATGCGGAGAGCGCCCCCATAATGGCGGCGCTGATCATGCCGTTATTTTTTTGCTGATTGCTAACGCGATTAATACGGTTTTGTATTGACTGTGGTAATTCTAGGTTGTAGAAGCCAAACATGGATAGCGATAAGAGGATGAAAAGGCCACTAAATGAAGCGATAATCCAAGGTTGTTGTAATTCAGCTTGTAGGTTACTGCCGAACAAGGCGGCTAAAATACCAAAGGCGGTATAAGCAACGGCGCCCGCTAAGACATAGCTTAGCGACAGTAAAAAACCTCGTCGTGCCGTGACAGGTTCTTTTTGTCCGACAATAATGCCAGAAATAATGGGGATCATCGGAAAGATACACGGGGTAAAAGCGAGTAGTAGCCCAAAGCCAAAAAAGCTGGCTAAAATTAGCCCATAACTTTTGTTACTTAAATCCTGCGCTATTTGATCTTGTTCAGAATAGTTTTTTATAGGGGGTTCCAGCGTTATGGGGTTGCTGTTTGTTTTTAGGGTGCTGGGAGTAATCGTCAGGGTTTTAGTCATTGGCGGATAGCAAACACCTACCTCGGCACAACCTTGGAAACCGGCGGTTAATTGAAAAGGAACCGGTGGGTTTTTCAACTGCTCAACAGGGATGGAGAAACTGAGTGCATGATGAAATATTTCGACATCACCAAAAGCTTCATCTGACTTTGGCGTACCATGCGGGATGCTGAAAGGGCTCAGTTTAACGCTGTCGGAATCAGGGGTTGAAAGAGATATTTTCTCTCGGTAGAGGTAGTAACCGTCAGCAATCTGCCACTGTACTTCGACGGTTTTATGATCTAATGCTTGCGCGTAAAACTTGAATGCTTGTTCAGGAGGAAGTAGGTCGTTATTGCTGATAGCGTAGGTTTGTTGGCTACCAAAAGCGAGCAGAATTAACCCAAAAAATTTTATGAGAGACATGAGCGGATCCAGTTAAGATAATCAGTTTGGCCGTGTTGAAGTGGTGTGGCAATTATTTCGGGTACATCGTAGGGGTGGTTAGTTAAAATGAGGTTTTCAATTTCAAGGTAATGCGCTTGATCTGTTTTGAGTAATAATAACTGCTCCTGGTCAGTAATAACTTTACCCTGCCAGCGGTAAATAGATGTGATGTTGGGTACAATATTGGCGCAAGCGGCCAGTTCGTTCTCAATGATAGTCGTCGCTAGTTTTTCTGCAGTATCTTTATTCGGGCAAGTGCAATAAATAAGAATAAAATCAGAGGTCATGGCTCGTTCATATAAAAACATTTAACTGGTCATTATAAGGTGTTAGTGTGTATCACATTCAAGAAGTTTTTTAGTTTTAACGCAATAAAGGTGAGATAAGAGTCATGAACCCTTTTAGAATTATGTTTTTAATATTTTTAATGGTCCCTTTTCTGGAAATTTATTTTTTATTAAAGATGGGTGGTCTCATTGGTGTATTTCCAACAGTTTTGTTGGTCGTTTTCACCGCTGTTTTGGGGGCATGGATGTTGCGTCAGCAAGGTTTTGAAACGTGGCAGCGTTTTCAACAAGGTATGGCTAAAGGAAAAGTACCAGCAATGGAGATGTTGGAAGGTCCTGTTTTACTTGTTGGGGGAGCCTTTTTATTAACGCCGGGTTTTTTTACCGATATCACCGGTTTTATTTGTTTAATACCGTATACTCGAAAAAAATTAGTGACTTATTTGATTGAGCGGCAATTAGTGGTTATGGCCGGCGGCGGCCCGTTTCAGCGTCAAGGACAGACTCAATCGAAAGATGAAAATATCATTGAGGGCGAATATAAGAAAGGCGATGAGTAGAGGAAGGTCATCAATCAGGGCAGTATTGTAAAACAGTAACGTTATACACTAATGCCCCAATGACCTTTGTTTGAGGCGTTGCTTTATGTTTCTGAATCCGTGGAATTCTTGCCTAAAGCGGAATAAGCAGGGCACCAACCGTTATAACCGGTAGCCATTAAGATCAGTGCTAACAGTAATAAAAAAACACTCGCACTTATGATGGCGACAAGAAAGGCGATGGCGCCGCCAATAAGACGTATTTTTTTCTCTTTATCGCCAATATTCATTTCGGGTTTTATCAACTGCTTATAGTCAAAATTCATAATAATATTACCTCGCTGTTATCGTGTTTTGTCTAGGGTCACCTTTCATTTTGTTAGAATACGCTCAATTGTCATAAAAATATACTGCCATGCAGGTTTGGATAGGGAAAAACACGCTTAATGGATGTTACGCATATAATTGAATCATTAAATGACGCACAGCGTCAGGCGGTCACAGCACCATCGCAGGCTGTATTGGTATTAGCTGGCGCAGGGAGTGGTAAAACACGCGTCTTAGTGCACCGTATTGCTTGGATGATTAAAACACAGGACCTTTCACCACAAAGTGTTTTGGCGGTGACCTTTACCAATAAGGCCGCGACTGAAATGCGTAACCGCATTGAGAAATTATTAGATTATTCAGCGCAAGGGATGTGGGTTGGGACTTTTCATGGCTTAGCGCATCGTTTACTTAGGCGCCATGCGCATGAGGCGGGTCTCCCAGAAACTTTTCAGGTGATTGATTCCGATGATCAATTACGGATGATAAAACGATTGTTGAAAGCAATGGCTTTGGATGAGGCGCGTTGGCCGCCACGGCAGGTACAAGGCTATATCAATACACAAAAAGAAGAGGGGCGACGAGCGCGGCATATAGCGGAGAGTGGTGATTTGTATCAGCGACAGATGTTGATGCTTTATCGTGAATATGAACAAACTTGTTTGCGCTCTGGGTTAGTTGATTTTGCGGAACTATTACTTCGAGTTCATGAGTTGTTACGTGATAATGAACCATTGTTGCAGTTTTATAAGCAGCGGTTTTTGCATGTGCATGTCGATGAATTTCAAGATACTAATACCATTCAATATGCCTGGTTACGTTTGTTAACTGAAGGCCAGAATAATTTATTTGTTGTAGGCGATGATGATCAATCTATTTATGGTTGGCGCGGGGCAAAGATAGAGAATATTTATAGTTTTCAAACGGATTATCCGAACCATTTGGTGGTGCGTTTGGAGCAAAATTATCGATCAACTGCAAATATTCTCAATGCGGCTAATGCTTTGATTGATCATAACCAAGGGCGAATGGGTAAAGAGTTATGGACGGATGACGGAGAAGGGGATCCGATTTCATTGTATGCCGCATTTAATGAACAAGATGAAGCTTATTTTGTGGTAGAACGGATTAAGAAGTGGGTGGAATTGGGTGGGTTACGGACTGAAACAGCTATTTTATATCGCTCGAATGTCCAATCGCGCTTATTTGAAGAGCGGTTAATGTCGGGCGGAATCCCTTATCGAGTGTATGGGGGCTTACGGTTTTTTGAGCGCGCCGAAATTAAGAATGCTTTGGCTTATTTACATCTCATCGCTAATGCGAATAATGACTCTGCATTTGAGCGTGTTATTAATATTCCTAATCGGGGTATTGGTCCTAAAACCATTGAAGACCTTCGCTGTGTTGCGCGTGATGAGCAGATTTCATTGTGGCAGGCGGCGAGAAAATTAGCGACCGCCGGTACCGTAACAGCCAGAACAGAAAGAGTTCTAAATAGTTTTATTGATGTCATTAATAACTTAAGTGAGCGAGCAGAAGGCTTGGCGCTATATGAAAAGGTACAGCAGGTCGTAGAGCATACCGGCTTGATTGATTTTCATAAAAAAGAAAAAGGCGAAAAAGGCGAGGCCCGGGTTGAGAACTTACAAGAACTCGTGAATGCAGCGCGTCAATTTGATTATGAAGAAGATAATGCCGAAGGCCTTAACGAGTTGGATTTATTTTTGGCCCATGCGGCTTTAGAATCCGGAGAAGCGCAGGGCGATCAATACGATGATTGCGTTCAGTTAATGACGTTACATTCAGCTAAGGGGCTGGAGTTTAAGTTGGTTTTTATTGTCGGTGTTGAGGAGGGGTTATTCCCTTCACCGCGTGCTATTGAGGACCCGGGTCGCTTAGAGGAAGAGCGTAGGCTTTGTTATGTGGGGATCACACGAGCCATGCAGGTTTTATATTTGAGTTATGCTGAATCTAGACGTATTTATGGGCGTGATACCTATCCAAAGTGTTCCCGTTTTATTAAAGAAATACCGAGTGAGCAAATTCAGGAAATTAGAATGGGGGCGACAATTAGTCGGCCGGTTTCAGTCAGTACTTCCAGGGTTGCGACTAATTTACATAAGACTGCTTTTCAGTTGGGGCAGCGTGTGAGTCATGTGAAGTTTGGAGAAGGTGTTGTCTTGCAAATTGAAGGCGAAGGTGCGCAGGAGCGTGTACAAGTTAATTTTACTGACGTCGGGATGAAATGGTTAATGTTAGCCTATGCAAAATTAGATGCGATTTCTTAGGTAAGCATTTTTTGGTAATGATTAGTGGCCCAACTCAGGTGCAGGGGGTTAGTAACAGTACCAAAGTAAAAGTAGCGCTCAGAAAGCGGCAGGCTAGTGTCATAAATTAGTTTTGTAGGCTGCTCCAGTATTTTCGTTAGATTAACAAAAACACTGGAGGGGTTGTTTTTAAGGGCGAACAAAGCAACGGTTATCAGCGAATTTTTTAGCGTCTTTAAGTTTTTTACGCAGTTTCTTGGCGTTTGCAGGGTCTCTGAAAACACCCCCGTTTTCACCAGGCGTACGGCGCATAAACGTAAAAGTTAAGGCTTGTTCATATTCATCGTGCGACATTTGAGTGGCTATTTTATCAATGCTGCAAACGCAAGGGTACAGAGTTTCGTATCGTAGCCCGCCTTCTTTTTCTATGCATTGCAATACAAATTCGACTCGTGTTTGAGTCGGGTAATCGTTCATGACTTGGGGTTTTGATTGGGGTGGGCGATTACCCGTTAGGATGCATCCATTTAGTAATAAAAAAATTAAAAAGAAGCAGTATTTTAAAAATGATTTTTTCATGATAGGTCCTAATTTTATTCGGCGGCAAAGTTAATGATTTCTTTCACCATATTGTTCATGGTGACAGAGAATTTATTTAATGCGGAATTATTTGTATTTGTAGGCAAAAGGCGAGATTTTATAATAACTTTGCCGGCATAGGTATAGGTTACGACATTACAGGGCATATGGCGAATAGCATGCGGAGAAAGCAGCAATAATTTTTTCGCTTGTGTGAGGTTGCAATATTGTATGGTGTCATATTCAGGAAAAGAAATATCTTCGCGTTGACGAATAACTTTGCCGATGCGGTTGTGCCCAGTAATTCTAAAGTTCTGTTCCGTAATGGCGATTTCAAGTTCGGCGAGTACGTCATCGTAGGCTTTATGCGTTTCTGCTTGATAGTAATGCACGGTTTCACCGGTTGGCAGTAAGCTACAAGCAGGTTGTAGCAGTGCGGCTATGAGTATTAGTAGAAACCTGAACATCTTTAGATTGACATGGCATAGAATAAGGTAATTAGGACTAGAAGCTTAGCATTATGAACGATCAAACAAAAGTCACAGGGGTCATATTGGCGGGGGGGTTAGCTCGCCGAATGGGATTAGAACAAGACAAAGGGCTTATTTTATTTCGAGAACGACCAATGGTCACCTATGCGTTGAAGGCAATGGAGGGCGTGGTTGATTGTGTTGTTATTAACGCCAATAGAAATATTGAGTTATACCAGCGTTTTGGGGTGCCTGTTATTAGCGATGCCCAGCTAACTTTTGAGGGGCCTTTAGCAGGAATTTTGTCGGTTATGAGCACCTGTGAGACAGGCGTGTTAATGGTGATGCCTTGTGATAGCCCCTTAATTCAAAGTAGTCATTTAGTGCAATTAAAACAAGCGTTGCTTACATCCAATGCTGAGATAGCCGTAGCGCATGATGGTGTCCGCTTGCAACCGGTTTTTTTAGCGTTAAATACACACTTGCTTGAAAGTCTTCAGTTGTTTTTGTCTGGGGGGCAACGAAAGATTGATGTTTGGTTGCGTCAACACACAGTGGTGGAAGTGGATTTTAGTGAACACGCTAAGGTTTTTTTGAATATTAATACCGTGGAAGAGTTGACTACCCTTGAGGATATTTAATGACAACGACATCGTTTAAACCGGAAATGACAGCGGCTGGGTTGAGTCACTCGGCGAACGTATCGTGTCTTGATGAGCGTGGTGAACCGCAGGAAATTTACCTGGTAGGTGAGCGAGCATTGACGATTTATGTCGACAAACAGGAGATTGTAACGTTAATGACCATTGGCTCACACCCAGAGCTATTAACCTTGGGGTATTTGAAAAACCAAGGTTTTTTTAACCGGTTAACGGAGCTTCAAGTTATTCAAGTGGATTGGGAAACGGAAGCGGTAGCCGTTGTTAGTGCGCAAACTGACAGTGATTTTTCAGAGCAAATGAAGCGACGAACGGTGACCACTGGATGCGGTCAGGGTACGGTGTTTGGTCGATTGATGGAGAAATTACAAAAGATTAAAGTACCCGATGTTAAGGTGAAGCAGTCGACATTGTATGCCATGTTAGCAACGCTCAATGCTTATAACGAAGTGTATAAACAGTCGGGTGCGGTGCATGGCTGTGCGTTGTGCGAGGGGCGTCGCATTGAATTATTTGTTGAGGATGTTGGGCGTCATAATGCGGTGGATGCTATTGCCGGACATATGTGGCTGAATAATATTTCTGGGGACAATAAGATTTTTTATACGACTGGGCGGCTAACCTCAGAAATGGTGATTAAAGTAACGCAAATGGGTATTCCCATTTTATTATCGCGTTCGGGTGCCACGCAGATGGGTTTAGCTATGGCACAACAAGCAGGGGTTATCTTAATTTCCAGAGCAAAAGGGCAACGATTATTGGTCTTGAACGGGGGAGATAAGGTTATTTTTGATGCGATACCTGAACAGCGCCGAAAAAGTGACCGTAAGGGTGTTTTGAGATAAATGGGGTTGATGACTTTTAGACCTTTTTGAGCGCGGAAATACGTTCTGCTAACGGTTAGCATAAGGCGCTTTTATATTGGTCATTGATGCTGAAGGTGGCCATTTCTCATAGGCATTGTTTTTATTCGGGGCGGTGGCAAACCATTAATCTAGTTGTAGTTAAAAAAATAGCCACGTCAGGGATTAATAGGCGTAGCAAATGCTTGTCATAATGACAGACCTTTGCATGGCGCCTTATTCACGCTTGATGTGGGATTGACGCTCGTCTAATCAAGTCTGTTAATAGGGAAGATTACGTTAGGTCTAAGAGGTGATATTTTGGAAGCAGTTAAACAGGTCAGTGTGATTAAGCAGGAGTATCTATACCGTGGATTTCTTAGTCTAAAACGTATTCGGTTACAACATACTTTATTTGCAGGGGGCTGGGATGAAGAAATTGAACGGGAATTGATTGATCGTGGCGATTGTGTGGCGGTTTTACTGTATGACCCAGATGTTGATGCGGTAGTGCTTATTGAGCAATTTCGGGTTGGAGCATTAGGGCATACTGCAAAACCCTGGTTAATGGAAATTGTAGCCGGTATGGTGGAGTCTGGCGAGAATCCTGAGTCAGTTGCTTATAGAGAGACTATTGAAGAAGCCGGATGTACGATTAAAGAACTGCGTTATATTTGTGAGTATTATAGTTCACCAGGAGCACTCTCAGAACGCATGACCTTGTTTTGTGGTCGAGTCGATTCTTCTCAGGTTGGCGGTGTTCACGGTGTTCGAGCTGAACACGAAGATATTCAAACTTGGGTTATGTCTTTTGAAGAGGCTTTAGCGTTAATGAAACAAGGGGTGATTAATTCTGCAACGCCGATAATTGCGCTTCAGTGGTTGGCGTTAAATAGAGAAGCATTACAACGAGAGTGGCGTTCAAAGGAATGATTGGAGCGGGTTTGAGCGTTTCTTAGTCGTTTTTTATAAAGGCAGAAGCGTAGTGCTTTGGGCTCAGTATAGTGTTTTGGGGGGGCGTACGGTTATCTTGTTCTGGGTAATCTTGATTGTAATGGAGTCCACGACTTTCTTTACGTTGTTGGGCGCTTAGAATAATAAGTTCAGCAACAATAACGAGATTACGAAGTTCAAGGAGGTCACTGGTGATGGTGAAATCGCTGTAATACTCATGAATTTCCGCTTTCAATAGATTGATGCGTTCATGCGCACGACTCAGCCTTTTATCGGATCGTACTATGCCAACATAATCCCACATGACGCGACGAATTTCATCCCAGTTATGGGCGATGACAACTTCTTCATTTGATTTGGCGACTTGCGACTCATCCCAAGGAGGGATAGTCTTGGGTATTGTTTTATTCGGGAGTTCTCGAAGAATGCTTTCAGCCGCTTGGTTGGCAAAGACAAAGCACTCGAGTAGTGAGTTGCTTGCCATTCGGTTGGCGCCGTGGAGTCCGGTACACGCGACTTCACCAATGGCATAAAGGCCTGAAATATCTGTTTTGCTGGTGCTATCTGTGACAATGCCGCCACAGGTGTAGTGGGCAGCAGGAACAACGGGTATTTTTTGTGTCGTAATATCAATGTTAAATTTTAAACATTGTTGGTATATGTTCGGAAAATGGCGCTTGATAAATGCCGGAGATTTATGGCTAATATCCAGATAGACAAAATCAATGCCGTATTTCTTGATTTGGTGATCAATGGCGCGGGCGACAATATCTCTCGGTGCCAGTTCTTCCCGCTGATCAAATAAGTGCATAAAGGGGTCGCCGTTGGGCAGTAAGAGTTTCGCGCCTTCCCCGCGGATAGCCTCACTGATTAAAAAGGAACGGGCATCGGGATGGTATAAACAAGTCGGGTGAAATTGCATGAATTCCATGTTGGCAATGCGACACCCTGCTCGCCATGCCAGTGATAAACCATCGCCGGTAGCAATATCGGGATTACTGGTATAAAGATAGACTTTATTTGCGCCACCGGTCGCCAGGACAACAACGCGTGCGGAAATGGGAATGACCGTATTATTTTGGGAATCTAACGCATAAGCGCCCGTGACCTGACCCTTGGGAAATTGTCTAGATTTAACGGTCACTAAATCGATGGCGTTGTAGTGCTCTAATAGTGTGATATTAGCGTGTTCTTGTGCTCGTTCTATGAGTGTTGAAATGACTGATTGGCCCGTTGCATCAGCCGCATGGACAATGCGTCGATGAGTATGGCCGCCCTCACGGTTTAAATGCAGACGGGGTGAGTCGGACCCATGGTCGGTGTCGTGGGTAAAAGAAACCCCTTGATTAATAAGCCAGTCAATACTTTCTCTACCCTGTTTAACCGTTAAGGTAACAATATCTGGGTCACATAAACCCTCGCCAGTTTTCAAGGTGTCTTGAATGTGAGAATCAATTGAGTCGCTATCATCAAAAACGGCTGAAATACCCCCTTGCGCATAGCGGGTATTACTTTCATCGGTGGTTAATTTGGACAGTATAGTGACTCGGTACAGGTCTGCTAGTTTAAGTGCTAATGTTAAACCGGCGCCTCCACTGCCGATAATGAGCACATCTGTATAGGTGGAAGCGTAAGTGTTAGTCAAGGTTAAGGAGCCTGTCAAAAGAACTGATGTAAATAAAAGCCATTTTTAGCTAAAAACCTCGAGGATGATACCTTTTTTTATGGTGTAATTGGAAAAGTTAAGGAAAAATGAAGGTAAATAGCGGTTATAGGGCATTTTTTGTCTTCTTGTGTTAATGAGGTGTGTTGTGCGAGTTCAAACAAAGACGAGCGACCAATTTGATCAGGAGCTTGTATTGCGTGTGCAGCGTGGGGATAAATCGGCTTATGATTTGTTGGTTCATAAGTATCAGCACCGAATTACACAGTTAGTTAACCGTTATGTAAAAGACCCCAGCGAGGCGCAAGATGTGGCCCAAGAAGCTTTTATCAAGGCGTATCGGGCTATGGTTCGGTTTAGAGGGGATAGCGCTTTTTATACGTGGTTATATCGGATAGCGATAAATACGGCAAAAAATTATTTAGTGGCACGGGCGCGCCGGTCTTTTAATCATGAAGTCGATTATCAAGCCGCTGAGCACAGTGACAGCAGCGTGTATCTGTGTGATTTAAATACCCCTGAAAAACTGCTTCTCAATGATGAGATTATTGCTAATATTCAGCAGACACTCGACGAATTACCTGAAAATATGCGAGAAGTTATTGTGTTGCGAGAGCTTGACGGGTTGAGTTATGAGGAGATTGCTAAAAGTCTTGATTGTCCTGTTGGAACGGTAAGGTCGAGGATTTTTCGAGCACGTGAGGCAATAGATAAACGATTACAGTCATTACTTGAGGCGTAGTTTTTAGGCGCTTGAGTGCTGTGTTTTTTATAGGGTCAGTTGTTATGGGTTTGGATTGTTTATGATAGAAGAGCGTGTAGTCGTTTCGAAACAAGAACATGGGCAGGTTTGGGTTCGTGCCTTGCCGATGGCAAGTTGTGGGAATTGTCAGCAAAAGTCAGCTTGTTCAACACCGTTAGTGGAAAAGTTTTTGCAAAAGCGAGAGATTCTTGTTGAGACTGAGTTGGCGTTAGAATTAGGTGACCAGGTTGTTGTTGCGATTAATGAAAACGATTTTCTTAAAGGTTCTGTTGTTCTTTATTTAATGCCGGTAATTGTGTTGTTGATCGGGGCGGGCATGGGTGAAGTGATTGCGCCTTATTTTTTATCAGTAAGTTTGGATGTAGTTGTTGGTGTTACTGGGGTTGTGTCGTTTTTTTTGTCGTTGTTTTTAATTTATCTGGGTCAGCAGTCAATTTTTTGTAAGTCTTTTACTCAACCCGTTGTCTTGAAGAAAGTTTTGTAGCGTTGTTCAACGGTAAAAAGATATAGGTGCCGGCAACGTTTTTGTCTTGTAATTCTCTAAAGAGTCGCAATATTGGGTTTATAAGTATCGGTGGGCGAGTGCCTGCTGAAACGGTTGTTTGTTTTAAATTGATCAAGATAATGTGGGTTATTTTGTCCAAAATAATGAGGGTGAGATGGTTAGAAAATTAGTCAGTGGGTTGAGTATTTTGTTTTGGATGGTAAGTTCGTCGGTGTTTGCTCAATTGCCAGATTTTACGCAATTGGTAAAAGAACAAAGTCGCGCGGTAGTGAATGTCAGTACCGTGCATAAAGCCCCGGAAATTAATGACCAACCGGGTGGTTCATTGCAGCCTGGACAAGTTCCGATGGAAGAGTTTTTGAAACGCTTTTTTGAGGGGCAAGGTCAGCGACCGGGTCCGGGGCCACAGGGGCCGCACGGGCGACCAAGAGAATCTAATTCGCTCGGGTCAGGTTTTATCATTTCTGAAGAGGGTTATATCCTAACGAATCATCATGTTATTCAAGGGGCTGACGAAATTATTGTTAAGTTATCTGATCGACGTGAATTAATAGCGACATTGGTGGGTTCAGACCCTCGTACGGATGTTGCGTTGTTAAAAGTTCAAGCGCATTCTTTGCCGGTTGTCCAAATTGGTCAGGTTGATGCCTTACAAGTTGGAGAATGGGTGTTAGCGATTGGTACCCCTTTCGGCTTTGAACATTCAGTAACTGCAGGTATTGTGAGTGCGAAAGGGCGTAGCCTCCCGGGGGATAATTATGTGCCCTTTATTCAGACTGATGTGGCTATTAATCCAGGTAACTCCGGCGGTCCTTTATTTAATCTTAAAGGACAGGTTATTGGGATGAATTCCCAAATTGTTAGTCGGTCAGGCGGGTATATGGGGCTTTCGTTTGCCATTCCCATGGATGTGGTTATGACCATTGTTGAGCAGTTAAAAGACAGCGGTCAAGTGGCAAGAGGGTGGCTGGGTGTTCATATACAAGATGTTACCAGTGATTTGGCAGAGTCTTTTGGGATGGACCGACCCTATGGTGCTGTTGTTGCGAAAGTACTTCCCGAGGGCCCTGCGGCGCAGTCAGATTTACAAGCAGGCGACGTGATTATTGAGTTTGAAGGGAAAGCGATTGAATTGTCATCAGAATTGCCCCCGTTGGTCGGGATAACGCCGGTTAATAAGGTCGCTACGTTGAAGTTGGTTCGAGCGGGTAAAGTTAAGGTGATCGCGGTTAAGATTGGGTTGTTACCTGAACGGTCTCAAAGTGCTATGGCGAGCACACAGCAATTCCCTCAAGTGTCGAATAGACTGGGTTTGGTTGCTGCTGAGTTGACGCCCGAACAAAGAACTCAATTGCAATTGTCGAGCCAGGGCGTTCTGGTTCACAGTGTGTTAAAGGACCCTGCTAGAGCGGCTGGAATGGAATCGGGCGATGTGATTTTAAGAATTCAGAATAATGTCGTTCGGAACTTGGCTGCATTTGATAAAATAGTGCAGGGTTTACCCGTGGGCAAGTCAATTTCTATATTGATTGAGCGTCAAGGTAGGCGTTTGTTTTTACCAATCAAAATAGATAAATAACAGTGGATCAAAAAAATATACGGAATTTCTCAATTATCGCTCACATCGATCATGGGAAATCAACATTGGCAGATCGTTTTATTCAGGTTTGTGGCGGCCTAACTGATCGTGAAATGGAGTCACAGGTTCTTGACTCTATGGATTTGGAACGTGAGCGAGGTATTACCATTAAGGCGCAAAGTGTGACCTTAGATTTTCAATCAAAAACGGGGGAAATCTATCAGTTAAATTTCATTGATACACCGGGGCATGTGGATTTCTCCTATGAAGTATCAAGATCCTTAGCCGCTTGTGAGGGTGCGTTATTAGTTGTGGATGCCGCACAAGGGGTTGAGGCGCAAAGTGTGGCTAATTGCTACACCGCCATTGAGCAAGGTTTGGAAGTGCTTCCGGTTTTGAACAAGATCGATTTGCCATCAGCAGAGCCTGAGCGCGTTGTTAAAGAAATAGAAGATATTATTGGGGTCCCGGCGGATCATGCATTGAAAATCAGTGCTAAAACAGGCGTGGGTATAGAAGACGTTCTAGAGCAGTTGGTCGAAAAAATACCAGCACCAGGCGGGGATAACACGCAACCCTTACAAGCTTTAATTATTGACTCTTGGTTTGATCCTTACTTAGGTGTGGTGTCATTAATTAGGGTTATGAATGGTCGTGTTCGTCGGAAACAGAAAATTACCTTAATGTCTTCAGGACGCACGTTCTTAGTGGAACAAGTCGGTGTGTTTTCGCCAAAAAGAGAAAACAGAGCAGTCTTAGAGTGTGGTGAAGTAGGTTTTTTGGTTGCCGGTATCAAGGATATTTTTGGTGCGCCGGTCGGTGATACGATCACTTTGACTGAAAATCCTGCGCTAGAGCCTTTAGAAGGTTTTCAGGAGGTTCAGCCTCGGGTCTTTGCAGGGCTTTATCCGGTGACTTCGGATGATTATGAAGGGTTGCGTGAGTCACTTGATAAATTACGGTTAAATGATGCGGCATTACAGTTTGAGCCGGAAACTTCAGAGGCTTTGGGTTTTGGGTTTCGTTGTGGTTTTTTAGGCATGCTCCATATGGAGATTATTCAAGAGCGATTGGAGCGTGAATACGACCTTGATTTAATTACAACGGCACCGACAGTGGTTTATGAGGTTGCGTTACATAATGGCGAGGTGATGTTAATTGATAACCCGTCTAAATTGCCCGATGCAGGGACGGTTTTGGAAATCAGGGAGCCGGTTATTGAAGCTAATATATTAGTTCCTCAGGAGTATTTAGGGGGCGTTATAGGGCTTTGTGTCGAGAAGCGGGGTGTTCAAAAAAATATGCAATATACGGGGTCGCAAGTTTCGTTAAGTTATGAGTTACCACTTAGCGAAGTTGTGTTAGATTTTTTTGATCGATTAAAGTCAATCAGTCGAGGTTATGCCTCTTTTGATTATGAATTTAAGCGCTTCCAAGCGGGTGATTTAGTTAAGCTTGATGTGCTGATTAATGGCGATCGTGTAGATGCCTTGTCGTTAATTATTCATCGTGATGGGATTCAATACAAAGGTAGGGCTTTGGTCGATAAAATGAAAGATTTAATTCCTAGACAGATGTTTGATGTTGCTATTCAAGCCGCAATCGGTGCCAAGGTGGTCGCGCGCTCTACAGTTAAGGCAATGCGAAAAAATGTTACCGCTAAGTGTTATGGTGGGGATATCTCTCGTAAAAGAAAGTTACTCGAAAAGCAGAAAGCCGGTAAGAAGAGAATGAAGCAGGTTGGGCGAATTGATATTCCCCAAGAGGCTTTTTTGGCAGTTCTTCGAATGGGTAAAGATTAAACTGGTTTTTTAACAGGTTTAAAAGATCGACTTTTTTAAGGTATAAATCATCTAAGGAATTATAAGTGGATTTTGATTTTTCTTTTTTTCTCGTAGTCGCAACGTTTGTTTCTGGTGCAATCATGTTGCTTTATAAGCTTTTTGGTGAGCCCGATGCGGTGCGCGATGAAGCGGAAGACGAGCCGTTACTGCTTGAATATGCACGGTCATTTTTTCCGGTGGTGCTGGTGGTTTTGTTGCTGCGTTCATTTTTAGTTGAGCCCTTTCGGATTCCTTCATCATCAATGATGCCCTCCTTGTTGATTGGTGATTTTATTTTGGTCAATAAATATGCCTACGGTGTCAGGCTGCCTGTTCTTCATACTCAGGTGATTGAAGTTGGTCAACCAGAGCGTGGCGATGCGATTGTGTTTAGATACCCTAAGACGCCTGAGGTTGATTATATTAAACGGGTTGTGGGTCTACCCGGGGATCGTATTTCTTACTATAAGAAGCAAGTGTTTCTAAATGGGAAGTTGGTTAGTCGAGTCTCTCTAGGGTCATATGTGGGTGTCGGACAAGGAACTAAGATGACTGGGGCTGAGCATTTTGTTGAAAGCTTTGACGGCAGAGAGCACGGAATTTTATTGCAGCGTAAACGTTCCAATACTGAAGGGGAATGGCTCGTTCCGGCAGGCCATTATTTTGTCATGGGTGACAACCGTGATAACAGTAACGATAGTCGTTATTGGGGTTTTGTTCCTGAGCAAAACTTAGTTGGAAAGGCGTTTTATATTTGGATGAATTGGGATTGGCAGCATAAAGGTATTGGCTTTGAGCGTATTGGGACTGTGCTTGAATAGACTATGCTTAACGCACTGGGTTAAGCGTGGAGATAAGCATGGAATCAAAAAGAAAGCAGTTGGGTTTAAGTTTTGTGGGTGTATTGCTGATTGTCGGAGTGTTAGCGGTAACAGCTTTTTTTACCGTTAAGGTGGGATTGGTTTATTTTAATCATTATCAGGTGAAGTCGGTTCTTGATGTCTTGGAGAGAGAGCAACCGGTAGCACAACGATCAAGTGTTGAAATAAAGCGTTTTGTAGCAAAGCATTTTTCAATAAACAGTATTGATTATGTACATCCTGGCGATGTAAAACTGGAGCAGAAAGTGGCCTCGATAAATGTACAAGTGGATTATGATGTCGTTAAGCCGATGGTGGGTAACTTGAGTGTTTTAATTAGTTTTTCTGAAGCTAAAAATTTAAAGGTGGTTTTTTGACTAGAGAGCCTAGGGTCTTATTAAAAAAGCTCGGACTAGAGTTTAATGATGTTGCAATTTTTAATGTTGCATTAACGCACCGTAGTGCCGGAGAAAAGAATAACGAAAGACTAGAGTTTTTAGGTGATGCCATTTTAGGGTTTGTCATTGCGGATGCGTTGTGGAAGCAATTTCCTCAGGCCAGTGAAGGAGATTTGAGTCGATTAAGGGCGAGTCTTGTTAATCAAACGACATTAGCGGACATTGCCCGGGAACTACATTTGGGCGATTATCTCATTATGGGTTCAGGTGAATTGAAAAGTGGTGGTTTTCGGCGTGATTCAATTCTGTCTGATGCTGTGGAATCAATTATGGGCGCTATTTTGACAGATCAGGGTTTTACAGTTTGCCGAGAATGGGTCTTAAGCATTTTTTCTGAAAGACTTTCGCAGTTAAGTACTGATAATTGGAAAAAAGATCCCAAAACGCGGTTGCAGGAGTATTTACAAGCTCGGCAGTTAGAATTGCCTGTTTATCAATTGTTGGCAGAATCTGGACAGCCCCATGTCAAACACTTTACGATTGAATGCCGTGTTTGTATGATAGAAGAGCCTGTCACAGGTGCGGGAGCATCAAGAAAGAAAGCCGAGCAAGAGGCGGCTGAACAGATGTTAAAGCGAATTTCAAAATCAACAGGGATGCAGCTATGAATTGTGGTTATGTTGCGCTCATTGGGCGCCCCAATGTCGGTAAGTCGACATTAATGAATCATCTTTTAGGTCAAAAAATCAGTATTACTTCACGAAAACCGCAAACCACACGGCACCAAATATTAGGGATTAAGACAACTGATTTGGGCCAAGCTATTTTTGTCGATACACCCGGGATGCATGATGGAGAACAACGGGCGCTGAATCGGTACCTTAACCGCACGGCGGATACCTCTTTACTTGGGGTTGATTTAGTGGTTTGGTTAATAGACAGTCTAGAGTGGCATGAGTATGACGATGTGATTGTCAAGAAGCTACACCGTGCAGGGATACCGGTGATTTTAGCGGTTAACAAGGTTGACCGAGTTAAGGATAAACAGGCGATGCTACCTTTCTTTGCTGAGGCGGGAAAGAAGTATCCATTTGCAGAAATCATTCCTGTATCGGCATTAAAAGGTGACAATTTAGCGCAATTAGAACAAATTCTTATGAAGCGGTTGCCATCGTCTGCGTTGATTTATCCAGAAGATCAGATTACCGATCGTCCGGAGCGTTTTTTAACAGCGGAAATTATTCGTGAAAAGTTAATCAGGCGTCTAGGGCAGGAATTACCGCATGCGTTAACAGTAGAAATCGAGCGTTATGAAGAAAAGCCTGCGATTACCCGTATCTATGCCATTGTCTGGGTTGAGAGAGATACGCAGAAAAACATTGTGATTGGTAAACAAGGTGCTTTATTGAAAAGTATTGGTACCGATGCGCGCCAAGATATTGAGGTGTTAATTGATAGCAAGGTTTATTTGCAGCTTTGGGTTAAAGTAAAAAAAGGGTGGGCGAATAATGAGCGTGCTTTAAATAGTTTGGGGTTTAATGAGTAGTCATGCTGTTTTTTCGCAGACTGCTTTTGTTTTACATACTCGAAAATATCGCGAGACAAGTCTTTTAGTTGATGTGTTTACCTGTGATTACGGCATGATCACTATGGTGGCTAAGGGAGTGCGTAAAAAAAATTCAAAATGGGCCGGTGTTTTACAATGTTTTCAGCTTTTGGAGCTTTCTTTTACGGGACGTTCCGAATTAAAAACATTAACCGGAGCAACACTACTTTCCCAGGGTGTTACATTGACGGGAATGAGGCTTTATTGTGGTTTTTATTTAAATGAACTCTTGAATTGTTTTTTACAAAAACGGGATGCTCATCCTGACGTGTTTGAAGACTATCGGCAGTGTCTTGTTCAGCTGGAATCGGCAAGTTCTGTAGAGTCGGTTCTGCGTATTTTTGAACTAACCTTACTGGAAAATTTAGGGTACGGTTTGCAATTAGAAAATGATTCGGTGACAGAGCAACCTATTGATCCGGATAAGCGCTACGAATACGTAAGAGAACAAGGCCCCGTGCAAACAACAGGGCAAGGTTTTTCAGGTAAAAGCCTGATTGCCTTACGGAAAAAAACATTAAGTGATGAGCAGGTTAGAAAAGAGGCTAAGCAATTGATGCGCCAACTCATTGATTTTCATTTACAAGGTCGAGAGCTTAAAAGCCGCGTGTTAATGGGTCAGTTTGTCCGACAGCAGTCGGAGGCAAGCTGTTAAGTAGGATTATAAAAGGTTAAAAGATGGAGCAATCAGTTATTTTATTAGGCGTTAATATTGATCATGTCGCAACGCTACGGCAAGCACGAGGAACCACTTATCCTGAGCCTATTGAAGCGGCGTTGATGGCTGAGAAGGCCGGTGCTGACAGTATAACGGCGCACCTTCGGGAGGATCGCCGTCATATTCAAGACCGTGATATTTATCTGCTGAAAAGTATGATTCACACGCGGTTAAACTTAGAAATGGCGGTTACTGATGAAATGGTAAAAATAGCCATGGATGTGCAGCCACAGGCCTGTTGCTTGGTCCCTGAGAAAAGAGCGGAGTTAACCACTGAAGGCGGGTTAGATGTTAACGCGGCGCTACCCAAAATTAAAGCGGCTTGTCAGCAGTTAGCAACGATCAATACAGAGGTATCCTTATTTATTGATCCAGATAAGTTACAAATTGATGCTGCTGTTGAAGCCGGTGCACCGGTGATTGAATTACACACCGGTACTTATGCCGATGCTAAAACAATTGGTGAGCAGGGTGTTGAATTGCAGCGGATTAAAAAGGCAGCAGCTTATGCTTTTAGTCAAGGCTTACAAGTGAATGCAGGGCATGGGTTGACGTATCACAATGTTGAGGCAATCGCTAAAATTCCTGAAGTGATTGAGTTGAATATTGGCCATGCCATTATCGCTCGAGCAGTGCTTAGCGGGTTGCCGGAAGCGGTTAGAGAAATGAAGACTTTAATGCGGGCTAGTCGCTTGTGATCCTTTCAGGAATAGTAATAAAGATGTCAGGCCTTTTAGCCTGACACTTTAATTTTTTTAGGATAGGTCAGCGAGCTAGCGCGTGCCGAGGGCGTGTTTTTGAATACGGTACAGTAAGGTGTCGCGACTGATGCCGAGTAGGCGTGCCGATTTACTGCGATTACCATTGGTTCGCGATAAGGCTTGATGAATAAGATCAGCTTCTAGTGCATCAAGGTTGATACCGGCTTCAGGTAAAACAGAAATACCGCCTTTGTTTTGGGTCGTTAGTTGGCTAACAAACTCTTTCGGGAGGTTTTCTGGTTCGAGTGTCTGTCCCGGTAATAGCACGCTGATGCGCTCACAAAGATTTTTAAGTTCACGAATGTTTCCTGGCCATGAATACCCTCGTAATTGTTTTAAGCTGAGGGTACTGAATTTAGCTGCCTGTACGCCGTATTGTGTGGCGAACTTTTTTAAGTAAAAAGCGCATAAAGCATCAATATCTTCGGTGCGCTGATTAAGCGCAGGGAGTTCTAAAGGGACAACATTGAGGCGAAAATACAGGTCAGATCTAAAAAGCCCTTGGGTTATTTTGTCATCGAGGTCGGAATTAGTAGCAGAAATGACGCGAACATCTAAGGAAAGTGCTTGGGTGCTACCGACCGGCAAGCATTCGCCGCTTTCTAAAAAGCGTAATAATTTTGCCTGAACAGATAGCGCTAATGAGTCAATTTCATCAAGAAACAAAGTGCCTTGGTTGGCTGCTTGTAGTAGGCCTTTTTTATCGGTGTCAGCACCGGAAAAAGCACCTTTTTTGTGACCAAAAAGTTCAGATTCAACAATCCCTTCAGGGAGCGCGGCGCAATTTAGTTTAATAAAAGGCTGTTCTGCACGCGGGCCGCTTTGTTGGATCGCGGTGGCTAAGATTTCTTTACCGGTGCCTGTAGGTCCTTTAATTAGAATGCCAACATCGCTAAAAGCAATCATTTGCGCACTACGAACAACACTTTCCAGTGCCGGTGATTTACCAATAATATGTGTAAATTTATTCATAACGTTTTTATTGTTTTTCTTTTTTAGTTATCTGAACTATTTCAATGTAACTAGTTTCTTAAATTTAGTGCATTTTGAGTGGGATAAGTTCTGGTTGCACAGCAAAAGCAGCCAGTACAATGAGTAATAATCCCGCAAACAAGCGAAATACTTTCATCCGAGAAAGTCGCGTCATAAGACTAGTAATTATACCCACGCTAAAGACTGCAGGTAAAGTCCCAATTCCAAATGCTAGCATCGTAAGGCCACTACGGGCGATATCGCCCGTGGTGGCCGCCAAGGCGAGCGCGGTATAGACTAAACCGCACGGTAGCCAGCCCCAAATCATGCCGAAAAATAAAGATTGCGACAAGGTTTTGACCGGGATAAACCGATGTGCAATGGGTTGTAGTGTGCGCCAGAGTGCAATACCTATTTTTTCAAGGTAAGCAAAACGTGGAAACAGACCGGCGATATGAAGGCCTGCACCGGCCATAATAATAGCCGAAAAGATTTGTAAGTAGCGGTGACCATGCCCCTCCCCTAAAGGCGTCGTGAGTATGGACTCGATCAGGCCAACAAGAAGCCCTGCTAATGCATAGCTGGAAATTCGGCCGACATTATAGGTAAACACATAAGGCATTAATCGAGCTTTCTTTTGGCGTATATGGGTGTCAAGGCTGAGAGTTAAGGTGCCGATAATTGACCCGCACATGCCCAAGCAGTGCATGCTACTGAATAATCCCATAACAAATGCAACAAAGTATGAATGGGTAAATTCAGAAGTTAAGGTTCGAGAATGATGGGCGTGTTCAGGTACTGCATTTACTAAAGGTGAAAGCAGTTCATTCCAAAATTGCGGGTTAAGTAATTGTTCAAAAATCATTAGGCGTGGAAAGTACCATATTTTTGGTGGGAAAACTATATATAGGGTGTAATAAAGGAAAAGGGCTTATATTTGATTTTTGTGTTATTTGATCCAATTAATAGTGACAAAAAGTTATTTTGTTGCTTTTTAGTTACAGAAAGTCTGCTTTTAAAGGCCCTTTAACGGAGATTTTTCTAAAAAGATTAAGATAAATAAGGACTAAAATGTCATGTAGGGTATTGGTTTTTACACTTTTTTGCACTTTTTTGCACTTTTTTGCACTTTTTTGTACTCTTGTGGTGCAAAAACTACGAATTAAGGGATTAATATGAAAATGATTTTAAAATATGCCGTCTGTATTTTAGGTGTTTCTGTGGTAACCGGTACTGCTGTTGCAGAACACGAACAACTTCCAAGCTTGGTGATTGAAGGCAGCGTTACTCGCGCAGGTTCTTTTTCAACAGCACCTGATAACACCGGCTTAAAGGATACCGCTTCCTTATTAGAACGGGTGCCAGGAGCAAACGTTAACCGTAACGGTGTTTTAACGGGTATTGCAGCTTATCGTGGTATGTTTGGTAACCGGGTTACTACAACAATAGATAGTTCAGCGCTTAAAGAGGCAGGGCCTAACAGTATGGATCCACCGTTGAGCCATTACCCTGCCGCACTCACTGAAAGTTTAACGGTTCACAGAGGCATTGCGCCAGTCAGTAGTGGTATTGAAACGATGGGCGGCTCTATGCATGCTAAGTCGCGTAAGGGGCAATTTGCAGAAGGCGAAGGTATTGAAACCCATGGTGTCGGATCGATGGGTTACAGCTCGGTGGATGACGGTTATGTCGGTGCTTTAATGGGTTCAGTGGCCAATAAAAATCATAAACTTCACTTGTCAGGTTCGCAAGAAAAAGGCGGTGATTACACTGTTAAAGACGGTACCGAACAAGCTAATACCGAATATGACCGTAATGCTTTTTCAGGCGGTTATGGTTACCAGCGCGATGGGCACGAATTTGGCCTTAATTACAGCAATACCGACCAGGGCGTAACAGGCACACCGGCATTGCCAATGGATATTGACTATGTCAGAGGCGGTATGTGGGACATGCATCATGACTGGGATCTGGGTCATGATATTTCATTGAAAACTGATGTTTTCTACCAAAAAATGCGTCATTTAATGTCGAACAATGTTTTACGTACGACCATGATGCCGATGACTAATAGGACTAAAGTAGAAGCCGGAGGCTTAAGTATGGCTTTAGCGATGCCGTTTAATAACGGTGAGTTAATTGTTGGTGTTGATGGCGACCAAGCCAATCACGATGCTAATTCGACTATGCAGATGATGATGGGTGGAATGCCTATGAGCACGGCAACAAACTTTTTCAATAGAGTTGAGCGTGATCGCTATAGTATTTTTACAGAATGGACTGGTGCTGTTTCAGAGGCTGTCTCTGTTGAGTTAGGTGCGCGTTATACGCATGTTTGGTCTGATGCAGGAGATGTATCAACAACTTCAATGTCTGCGATGGCAAATAAAAATGCATTTAATGCACTTGATAGAGCTAAAACTTACAGTATGGTTGATGTAGTTGCAGAACTCCAGTATCAAGCAGCCCCTGAGCTAGATGTTAGTGTTGGTGTGGCCCGTAAAAATCGTGCGCCAACCTATCAGGAACTCTATATTTGGAACGCAAGTAAGGCTAATGCGGGTTTTGCTGATGGTAAAACCTATATGGGGGACTTAGGGCTAGATGTTGAAACGGCTTACCAAGCTGACTTTGCTTTAGATTGGCATACTGCCAACGCCTATGTTACGCCAGCTGTTTTTTACCACTATGTTGAAAACTACATTATGGGACAAGCTGTTGGTGCAGGTAATGCTGATTTAAAATGGGATAATACAGACGCTCAGTTCTTTGGTGCTGAGTTAGAGGCCGGTTACCGCTTTACCGAAAATCTTCGAACGGATGCCAGTGTGAATTATGTGCGTGGTATGCGCATAAATGACCTGAATGGTGACGATGATCTGTACCGAATCGCACCATTAAATGGTCGTTTGCAATTAACCTATGAAGAGTCGAACTGGTCAACTTCAATGGAGGGTGTGTTTGTTGCCGACCAAGGTGATGTTGCTGGTTATAACGATGAGCAAAGTACTAAGGGTTATATGCAGTTAAATCTTAGGGGTCAATACGAGCCGTATAGAGGGCTTGTGATTGCAACGGGTATTGAAAACGTCTTAGATGAACAGCGTTATAATCACTTAGGTGGTTATCAAAATCATGATGTAACTGCTCAGCGTAATTTCTTGCCGGGTCGTAATATGTATGCAACGCTGGGATACTCTTGGTAAAGACTAGTTAACCCTTTTTTGGGGCGAAACTGAAAAAACGCCGCAATAGCGGCGTTTTTTTATGCCTGAAAATAAAGGGGTAAAATGTTCAACTAAATTGGCTGGCAATTTGGCCTTGAATCTTGAGGGCCATTGCTTTTGGGTTTTGGGCATCTCGAATCGGGCGCCCTACGACAATGTAATCGGCACCATTTTGAAAGGCTTGTTCAACACTGACCACTCGCTTTTGATCATCGTCCAGCCGGTTATCCACCGGGCGAATACCAGGCGTAATCACCAGTAATCGGTGGTCAATTTCTTTACGAATCATTGGCGCTTCAAGACCGGATGAGACAATACCGTCGCAACCGATGGCTAAGGCCCGGCGTGCTCTTGATAGTACGAGGTCTTTAATGTCGCACTGAAATCCTAAGTCATCTAAATCACCACGGTCAAGGCTGGTCAGTGCGGTAACGGCTAAGACCTTAAGGTCGCCTTTGTCGCGAGCGGCCGCTTCCATAATGGCATCGTTGCCGTGAATGGTGGCCAGATCAACGCCGCGCTGGCTTAAAGCCTTAATCGCACGGCCGACGGTCGCGGGGACGTCGAAGAATTTTAAATCAACAAATATTTTTTTATCTTGTTCTTTAAGCCACTCGATAAAGCCAAAATAATCCCCGGCCATAAAAAGTTCCATGCCCACTTTGT